>Ga0209611_10004370_pt1 | contig 24206 bp, 19 predicted proteins | sample S1TSphgellanicum_3_FD_187693 | JGI IMG/M metagenome (GOLD analysis project Ga0209611, IMG submission 187693) | Host-associated microbial communities from peat moss isolated from Minnesota, USA - S1T2_Fc - Sphagnum magellanicum MG (SPAdes) (version 2) | ecosystem: Host-associated > Plants > Peat...
TGTTTTTTTTTTTTTTTTTTTTTTTTTAATGTTCAAAGTTTTACCATAGCTTTGAGCAATGGTTATCCCCTTTTTAGATTGGCGGATTCCAAATGCCCAATTTTGCTCATAGATTTATGAAATCTTTTGAAATTTTTATAGCTTGCACTATATTCTTAAAGTTCAACAACACGTTTGATATTAATATGTGCATAGATCTATGAAAAAATTATATTTAGGACTCTTTTGGCAATGATTATGTACCCCCAGATTTTAACCCTTTTATGGGTTAAATATGTGAAAATAAAAACCCTAAAAAGTCGCTTACTTTTAACAATTTTTTTTCTGTTTCATATTTCACCCTGGTAGGTGCTGGTTGCTGGTCACGTATCCGACAATTTGAAGTTGCAAGGAAATTATCTTATGCAAGACACACTGTCCCTTCGACAAAGCATGTTAAGGGGTATTTAGGATCTTCCACAAAGTGGAGGAGTGACTGGGTAACCCCCAAAGAAGAAAAACTTAAAAAACTCGGCATTCAACATCAGCCTTCACCAAAGGCACGAGGCTTCTGTGAAAGAAAAACTCGGTATTTGACATAAGACTTCACCCAAGGAGGCACAAGACTTCTGTGAAAATCAATGTAAAATTTTGTCAAACTCCATGGCAACCAAAAAAAACGCTACTATAAAACACAACACGCAAGGGAGGAGAGAGACTTGAGAGAGAGAGAGAGAGAGAGAGAGTGAGAGAATAGTCTATTAGAATTGAGATTTGGAAGAGAAAGAGAGGAGAGTTTTTTGGAGTTGAGATTTGAGAGAGAGAGAGAGAGAGGAGAGTTTTTTAGAGTTGAGATTTGAGAGAGAGAGAGAGAGGAAAGTTTTTTGGAGTTGAGATTTGAGAGAGAGAGAGAGAGAGAGGAAAGTTTTTTTGAATTGAGATTTGAGGGAGAGAGAGAGAGAGAGAGAGAGGAATTTTTTTGCAATTGAGATTTGAGAGAGAAAGAGAGAGTTAGTAGAGGAGGGAAAGGACTAGAGCTTGGTGGGCGATTTAGATTTCTGTGTGTTTTGAAGAAGGATCTACAACTTTGTCAAGTGTTTTGAGTATTGCAGTCTGCGATGGGGTGCTCAGCATCAAAGAATGTGTTAGATCAGACGCAGCCGCATAATCATGTGCAGTACTTGAGCAGCAAGATTTCAGGTGGATCCTCGGTGTATGCAAAATTGGGTCGTAGCGCGAGTACCACATCGCTTTCGTTGCGGCATCATCACCATCGCCGTGGTGATAACAACAACAGCAACAACAAGAACAGCAACGTCAAGAGCCCCGGCGTTGTAGACAATACTAGTAGTTGCAGCAGCAGCTATCATGTAGTCGTCCTCACATCCAGCTCTTATGGCCTCCTCACAATGGATCATCATCAACAACAACAATCTCTGCAACAACATCAACAACAACAATCTCTACTACATCATCAACGTCTGGCAGAAAAGCAAGTGGAGAATGGTGGGGGGATTCTTCAGGTTCCGTCAACAGCTTCATGTCAAGCAAGTGCCACAGACCTTGTTACTGATGAAAGAATGTCATCTGCTGATGAGAACTACTTGGTCAAGAATTTTGACATAGTACCCGCGGTAGATTTGGTGAAGATGACGATGAAGAAGAAGAAGAAGAAGAAGAAGAACCCAAAGCTTCTTCTTGCGTCTGAAGTCGACGAAGAAGTGGAGATGCCTGCTGAAAGTATCAATTTGTCGGAGCTTATGGATGGGCTCGAAGAAGGAGGAGGAGAAGAAGAAGAAGATATGTCAGAGTGGTCTGCTGCTGCTGCTGATTTTTCAGATCAGGACCTTGGAATTTCTCCTCCGGTTGAATCTTCTCCGGCGGAGGAAGCACTTCTGCAAATGGTGGTGGAGTGTGAAGAGAAGAAACCATCTGATCATCGACATGATCAAGGGACGAACCCATTGACAGCAGCACCAGCACCAGCAGCAGGAGGAGGTTCTACCAAGCTCAAACCATCTCCAGCTTCTACGTCGCCTGGAGCTGATGCTCGACAAGCTGCTGCATCAAAGGCAGCAGCTGCAAGTGTTCGGCCGGGCTTGAGTAAACCTCCTCGATACCCAGTAAAGCTGCAACCACCAAAGCTGGTTCCAGCCGAGTCTGACTCTACTACAGCTGCTGCAAAAGCTTCAGAATCTTCTTCCATTGGCAAAGAGCTGGAGACAAATCGTCAGAGCTCAGCTACTCGTGAAGATCACTTCTGGACGGAGGAGCTGGAATGCACAATCCATGAGTCTGACGGCCTCTTGGAAGCGTTTGAACGAGAACTGGAACAGTTCTTGAACAACAGCAAGGAGGAGGAGAAGGAGGAGTGGTACTGCAAAGTCGGGAACAAGAGTGAGGATGGAGAAGAAAACTCGGAAGCTGCAAAATACCATTCTGATCAAGCTCTGCTACTGCAGCTCCCAGGAGCTGCAGACACAACAACTACTACAACAACAACAAAACGAAACAAAATCATCCAAGATTGTGGTGCAGGGAAGAAGCTGCAGCAGGAAGGAGCAACAGTAGTCATGAAACCGGAGCAGCCAGGTTCATGGGAAGAAGAAGACTTCTTCTGGCAAGAAGGTGATGAACAAAAGCTTGCTCCTCTCTACGCCAGCAGCACTGCAATTACCAGCGGCGCCATAGCACAGGGAATCACAAAGATCTTCCAAGACTGCACCCACGTAAAATTTATCCTTCAGAGAATGGGTATCTCCATTGATGAGCTTGCAACGCTTGTTGAAGAAGAAGAAGCTGGTTCTTCACCATCCCAGAATTCTCCAAGAGAAGCAAGCAGCTTGTGAAGATCATTTGTGACTGCAGCTGAGGAGGAGGAGCTTGGAATATATTACTGACACCTACCAGCTGATCCACTGCCCTGATGATCACTGCAATCTTGCAAGTCTTGCACTTGGACTTGAAGAAAGTGCAAGGATCTCTGTAGAGGATTGGATGTCTCTTTGAGGCAGCTGCAAAATCTTCCTGGTTTTGTTGAAGCAAAGGAAAGAAGCAAGGAAAATGGCAAGGAAATTCTTCCAAGCAGGCCTCAGGATTCCTCCAAGATTGCATGATTTTTCTTGCAAAATTCTTCCTTCAAGTGATCTGCCAAGCTCAAAGATTTTTGCAGAACTTTGTTGCAAGTTTTCTGGAGTAAAAGCAAGAGACTACTATCAGCTGCTGCTCCTGCTGTGGCTGCAGCCTGCAAGGTATGAATATATATTTCTTGCTCCCTCTTTTCAACTCTAGAGACCAGGCCGAGAGATGATGAAGAAGCTTTGGGTAAATTTGCAGTTCTGTTATATTTTTACTCTCATTTCTTGTGCATCTGGGATGTTGTTTTCAAACTTTGTGTTCCAAACCTGACCTCGAGCTCGGTGGTGATGGGCAATGGGTGTCTCCCTCTGTGTTGCAGCAGAGATACAATGTGACTTGAAAGTGCTGCTGTTGCCAGGTTATTATAATTGCAACATGTGAAAATTCTTTCTGTCAAGGAGTCACTCACAGCATCAAGTGTTCAAGAGTACTACTATGACTACTACTTCTACTACCCACCATGTCAACATGACATGGCAGGTGACTCCTCGAAAACTGAAAAAAAGCAAGCAATTTCATCATTGAATCAGAATGTTCATGAAGCTCTGCAAGAAAGTTTATGATCAATCAGGCAAGAATAACATGACCATCATTGAATCAGTCCTTGATGAAATTCCGTGAGAAAAGTTTAGAAGCAATCAGGCAAGAAACGCCACCATTGAATCAGTTTTTCATGAAATTCTGTGAGAAAAAGTTTAGATCAATCAGGCAGGCAAGAAATACAGCATGATTGAATCAAATTTTCATGAAATTCTGTGCAACTCTTGATCTCCTTATAATCATCATCGTCATCATCATCATCCTGAAAGCACTTCCACTTCAAGTCAGTTTGGAAGCCCTTTCAGGATTCATCAACATTGTACATGTTTGGCACTTTGCATTTCTTTCTTACATTGTGCGTGGACTTGAAATCTTTGTTTTTTATTGCATGCAAAGTAGTCTTATAGATCCAGAAATTGATACTTGCAGAAATTGAACTGATTTAATAGATGATGATCTCCAACAATCAAACTCAAAAATGGGAAAAAAGATGAGAAAAAATAAAAATGTACACATATGCATTGATGCATCTCCAATGGATCAGATGAAGATCCTCAAGAGCATATCAAGGTAGAGAGATTAGTCACCCACCCGATGATCACAAAGCTCATTTTGCAATACCAAGCCAATCGTTTTCTTTTGTACCTGAAATCTCAACAAACCTGAATTCTTCACTTCATGATCAATTCTTAGAACTTCAAAGTTCGATGCTTGTGTTGATCACATTTATGCGCTACTTGTTTTGACAACTTACAAAGGTAGCATATGTTCAATGTGGTGTTGTTAAAAGCTTCATTGTCTGTCATTCACCAAAAATGCTTGATCCACCAAACCAAAGTCTTGATCATCTCTCTCATTCATTTGTCTTACATAGTTATTGTACAAAAAGGAATAGGAATTATAGATCAGGATTCAGGTCTAAGTGCAAATCATCCATGATTGTATTATTCTCGAAGGATCATATTATTTGAACTTCCATACCATTTAATCGGTTGATTATGTTTAGGGTTTAATGTTGGGTTTTTTGTTCTCCTATTTCAAATGATAGATTGTAAAAGTTTACTACAAATGTAATGTGATGACATACATGGCATTAACATAGACAAATGGACAAACATGGTTTTGATTTTGTCCATCTGGGTTTGTCTATTATATAATGTGAGTTGCGCTCAGGACTTAGCTAACTTTAGGTTGGACACATTAAATCCAACATAATTTTCAAATTATTTAACATCTAAAGTTGAGTTCTAGTCTTTAGGATATGGACCTTCTAAGATAAGAACATTCGAAAGATTCAGAAACCCTAAACCTATAAAACAATGAAAAACAGCTGCAAGAAAAGAAAAACAAATTTATTAATGTAATTGCAGATTGTAAAGAAAAACCCGACAAAAACATGCAAGGTGAACCAAACAAATGTCATGTTAGTTTCCACTAAACCAAACCAAACCAAAACAAAACACAACACAACAAGGATGAAATGAGTGTGGGATCATAACCTTGCACTGGTATTCACTCAACAGATGGTGATATTATTGGTAGCTAACTTATGCTCTCAACACAAAGTAGCATCTCAATTGTAAGTAGATCTAATTGTTATTACAGTGGATGTTGGAATGACAGGGAAGATTGTTGAACTCTTACACAAGATAGGGGCCCAGCAGCTGTCATCCCAGAGCAGTATTTGAGGATCTGTACTCCATTACCAAACTCTGAAATCACTGCCACCCAACCCCATCTCCATGCACATGTTAGAGTAGGAGTGATAAAATTGCTGCTTCTCTCCAGCAAGATCTTTTTGTGCAGGTCTTGGTTGTGAGAGAAAAACCTGACATTCTACAGTTGGTAATAGCCAGGATACAGAGAGCAAGATAGTTCAGATTTGCAATTGCATTCACAGGCCTACTAGAGACTCAATGCCCAGATGTTGAATACAAAGCTGCATCATGTCAATCTGTGCAACACCATCTGAAGTGGATCAGTTTGTGAAAAGACCATGGCAGATTCAAAAGGACCTTGCAATTCAGCTCCACTCCACCTTATCCAGCAGAGCTTCTCTTCTGCAATCACTGGGGCAATAACATTAAAGTGACCAACAGGCTGACAGATTTTCCAGTCTGTGATTTTGCCTTGCACTGGACATGCATGGACACTTCACCTATATCTGGCCTGTGGTTTTGGTGTGTGAAACACAGGAGAACCATTTTCCTTCATTGTTATGCAATTTGGACTGTTTCTTGTAAGCTTTGCAAGTAGAAAAACAGTTGAAATCTAGTAGCAATGGGGAACCCTCAGGCAGGAATGAAAGGTGGGGGTTGAAAGGAAGAACAGGCAGTCTGCAAGCAGGACAATGTGCAAGGAGTTGAATGAAAAGCAAACAAGCAAAAGGACAAAGCCAGGGATCTGAACCCTGGGTGTTATAAATCTGAGCAAACCTGGTTGGAAATCCTCAGAGACTGTTTGTTGTTGCTGATCCCACTTACAGGAGGAACTGTCAGACTGAAACAAAACTGAGCACAATGCGTAGGCTGATTAGAATGGCAATCCAGTGCTTGATTGATGATCAAGAGAAACACAACATAATTGCAGCAGTTGTGGAATGTCCACAGATCTGTATTGTGCAATATGTTGTTGCGAGAGAATAAATCTGGAAAACCAGGATTACCTTCCAATTGCAACAGCCTAACATCATCCTCTCTCCAGGTTTGAATTCACAGGTTTACCAATGCAAGCAAGGACAGCATGTTCTTTTGGTTCTATAAAACTCTAGAGAAGCTTCAGATAAAAGATTACAAGTCATCTTCTCAATCAATGTTCTATCAAGTCTGCATGCAATATATGGTTTGCATTCTGAGGAATGGGAGCTGAGAAAGATTGTTCACATCACCGTCGAATGAATCCTTCAGTGTATTCATCATTCTCTCCCCTTATGTCTATGCCTTCCAGCAATGATCCCTCCTCTGATGATGGCCTGCGATGTGTAAGCTTTATGAGCTCGTCAGCAGCAGCATCATCAATCAAACGACTTTTGTGGTTGGTTTCTCGCACTTTCGGCTCTGCAAGCTGGTGGCTGCTTCCCACTGCCCCTTGCCCAAATCTCCAAACAGTGTTTTGGTTCTCAAAAAAAGGTGCTCGAGCTTGTTGCATCTTAGAACTTGATCCTGCTGTATAGTACCTTCTTCTGGGGTCAAAATCAGAGTCGAAACTTGCATTTGCAGCAAATGAGGGATGATGCTGGGTGACAAATTTGGGTGAATCACTCTTTTGCACGTTCGGTGAATCTAATGGAGACAAGTCATAGGCAGGTGGAAGGTGTTCAACAGAAATGGGTTCTGTACTTTGTCTCGTCAAGTTCCTGGAATCCTCAACATACATTCTCATGCCTGTTTCTTTGTAAGGGGTGGTCGTCAATGAGCTTCCAGGATTTGACCAGGAATTAGTCTCCAGCTTGGTACTCAGGGTGGATGGATTTCTCAATTTCCGCAAGCTCTCCATTTCTTGTCCTAGTGGAACGAATGTTCTCACTCGGTATAGCTGGGGTGCTTCCTGGCTTCCATCACTGTATAGAACATAGTCATGATACATTGGCGCAAACTGCACACAATACAGACAAACTAACAGTAAGCAAGCACAAACGACTCCATACTTTCCTTCAAGAATCAGATCTTAACACAGCATTGTAAAAAGACTTGAAAACTCAATGTTTCAAACTTCATAAGAAGAAAATCAAAATAAATCATTACAATTGAACTGAAAATTTCCAAAACACAGGTGGAGACCTCTATTTTGAATGCATTGATCCTTGAAGCAATCATCACACAGAACACAAAACAAAAAAAATAAATCTTTGGACATGATAGATTTAACTGAAAAACAATGAAGCTTGCATGAAAATTTTTAACCAGTCTTCTGAGAATCCCAAAACATTGGAGTAATGCATCAAGCACTGCAAACATAGAAAGAAAACTGAATAAAACAAATAACCCCCATATGTCAAAAGAGCTCAAAGATGAACCTGATGCATAGCATCATGGATAACATCCGAGAAATTGAGGGCATGCATAATACTGTCCCCTAGACCACCTTGTAACCCCACATTGGCTTGTGCATAAGTGTCATATGGGAATGCATACAGGTGTGCCACTGCTGCCATCATCATCTCAACACATACCAAAGTATTCTGAGAATCAGAAGCTTCCTTTATTGTGTTTACATAACCCCCTTCAGCAAGCAGAGCAATTACAACTCCCTGCAGTCACACCACAAATGTCATCCCCCTACCAACTTTCACAAATCATGCAAGATCACTGCGACCCCCTGAAAAGCATAGAAGAAATTATAACCATCATTATGCTCAAAGTGTAGTCCATGTAGTTGGTTCTTACAAGAAAGGGCACTGATCCTCCCTAGTGGCATCTACTGTATGTTGACAAGAGTGAAAATCTCCATGACCACACAATCAATTCAGGATGGGGTGGAACCTTACCTGCCAGTATGTTAAGAATACAACAGATTTGATGATGGCAAATTTGGCCAAAGGCCTAAAGGGCTGCAGAAGCTCTTTGCAAGCAACATAGAAGAGCACCAATGAGCAAAGCGCCACAGTGTATGATAGTGTATATAGCATTGTGATATACAAATACCCACCACTAGCTGAAAAGCTCCCATCTTTATACAAGCCAATCCAATACAGAAAGAATGCCGCCAATATCAACAATGGCTTCACAATCACAAATTGCAGAACTCCTTGCTTACAGCGACGTATGAAAATCCTACACTCACACCACTATATCAACCTTAGTCAACCTTAGCTATGGCTGAAAAGTTCATGTTTCTCCTTATGAGAAAAGCAGGTGGTGGCATGAACTTTGATTTTTGCAAGTCCACAAATGCAGTGATACATCTTCCATCCATGTGAGATCAAAACAGAGTTAATATAAATAGACATGTGTTTCTTCTGAAACTGTTTCTTCTTACAGAAGCTTTTCTGAGATGAAGTAAATTTAGCTGGTGGGAGTGAAAAAGATGCTCACCCATCAAGAGGAATGGGATCACAACAGCAAGTGAGAAGGTGCCAAGCAGGCTTGAGAAAGCGGCCATGTAAGTTTGTTGCCACTGCTCCTGGTCCTCCAACCCAAGCCAAACATAATGACAAAAAGTTGTATATCACCCATGCTTCATACCTGCAGCACCATTTTTCCATTGCAAATTGCAACATCAAGACCTGTCATCTTCCATTGTATTGAAACAGCAAGATGCATTTTTTTTTATTGAACTGAATCAGCAAATATGCATTTTCTTATTGAATTGAAACAGCGAGATGCCATTTCAGAACACAACATATGAAGCCAAAAGAAAAGATTTTCAATTATAACTGTCACAGAAGATAACAGATGAAGAGAAAGAAGAAGAAAGTTTGCTGATTAAGAAATCTGACATATTTGCTAATTAGGATTCAGTTGCTACTTCATTAATCTTCTTCACTTTCACAAAGTGTGGCAGGCAATTTATTCTCAATGGCGGATGGACTTACATGCCAAGTATGGAACTGAAAATGATCGCTTTCAATGGCATCACCAAAGACAAGAAGGACATCATTGCATACACCTGCAGGCCATGTAAAAACCTACCGACTTTGTGGACAAGCAGCAGTGTCGTCTGTGAAAATCCTTCACAATTGTGATGCAAATAAATTTTGCATGAATCAATTGTGAAAAACTATAGTTTTTCCAGACATCATCATCATCTACAATCAATGCACATGAGTCATCTCTGTCTCTCTGTCTCTCTGTCTCTCTCTATTTCCTTGGGAGATAGCATGCCATGCATGATGCATAGGAGGAGGAGAATATTAGGATTTTTTCTCCAACCACAAGGCAACCTTTTGCAAGAGCTTCTTCATCAAGGCAAAGAAAGAAGAGCACATCATAGTTTTGCATCTTCTTCTTACATGAACCATGAAGATGATGCGAACTGTGTAGCGTTGGTACATGGGCTCTGTGTAGTTGCGGAGATGCATGTAGATGTGAGAAACAGATATCAGGCTTGCAGCGAATGTACAACTCCCAGCCAGCGCCACTTTAGTACTCGGCATCACCATCGTCATCATCAGATCAACAGCATCATCGTCAGCAGCAGCAGTGTGTTATCATCATCTGAAGCCTTGAAGCGAATGCTGCACTGCAACTTCCTCCTCCTCCTCCTCAAGAACAAGTTTGTTATTGTTGTGTGATCATGCGTGAAAATCCTCCGCTAAATCTCCAACAATTTCTTCTTTCTAGTCTATAACAATCTCGATGACGATGAAAGCAGAATTCGAAAAACACACAGCACATGATCAATCTCTCCCTCCTCTTGCGTCCTCTCATAACATACGCCGCAGCGATCGTCATCACCCCGCAAACACGTGCTCCTCTTCTTCTCACCATTCTTCACAACACATGTAATAATATGCTTTTCAGCGATGGAATCTCTCTCTCTCAATCGACAATTTCGACGGATTCCTCACATGTTCGTTGGAAGCGCATTGCGAATAGTACCTGCTTCTCCTGATTCTCACCGAATTCGGTAAGCCGACGCCGCGGCGGACTTGCGGGGTGCAATTATCGTCGTCTTTCAGCCGTGGACCACGATCATGACGACTTGTCGTTTTTTGTCCTTTCGTTGTTCCTGTGCGAGAGTCTGTCTGTGAGAGGCTTCAGAACGAAGCGGCTGTCGCGGAAACAAAACAAAACAAAAAGCCCGACAAAGAGACGGATCGGAGATTTGCGGATAATTAGCTTGACAGAGGAGGAGGAATTTGGCTCACGATGCACGGCAACAAACAAACAAACAATCATGTCTATGGACATGGACAAACCTCAAGTTTCTGTGGAATCGACATCTGTGGCTATAGCAAAATTCTCATGAGAGTTCTTCTATTACAGAGTGAACGTCTTATACAGCATACTGGACACTCACAGAGGTACTACTGTTTACCACTTGGCCTTGTGATTGTTTCTCTTCCAATTTAGGAAGTCCCCTTCCTCTTGAAGATACACAAGTTCATGTGACAATTCTCCTGCAATGTGCAACCGATGTGTTAGTCATGCTTTCACAGACCAGCATGTTAGTAATGAATTATAATAATTCATACTAGCTCAGGGAGTAGGGGCCTACTGGTGGTGTTCCCATTGAAAGTGATATACATACATCTACTTGAGAAGCATTCTGTAGTGGATCCATGATTTTGCAATGTTCACTCCCAAGGTGTGCGTGAGCTAGTGCTGGTGCTGAGAGGAGGTTTCATCACAAGTTTTTGGAATGTCTCATCAATGCTCAAGGTGAAATCCAAGATTCTACAAGTCTGAGCAATTGAATGACAGAAATTGTGATTGGAAAAAAGCTCCCCAAATGGGTAGAACAATAATAAGACCTGTGAAAGCTCTCATTTCTGGAGATCTTGAGAAACAGGTACAAGAAAGGATTCAAGGAGACTCGTCTGACATCAAGCTCCATTTCTATGCAACAGGGTTCAACACAGGAAAACAACCATTTGTGTACCACGTTTTATTTGGTTCTGGATCATATGTCAATGTGGTGGCTCAATGGACAGGAGACAATGGTGGAACCTGGAAGTTATGCAAACCTTCGGTGCACATCATTGTGCAGAAAGCTTCATTGACATGTATGTATGTCCTTTGCTTTGTTCTTTGTCTCAGTTTTGAAGCTTTGGGTTGAAGCTTTGTGAGCTTTGTGAGCTTTGCATCAGTAAGAGCAACTCCACCTGTGCTTAGTACGTGACCCTGAAAAATTATAATTGGATGAAAAAAAGTCAAAACATGCCGGTTTGGCTCAGCAAAATGGCTTTGGCCCAGCATTTTTGCACAGTTTGTGAGCTGTGTCAGCTTTGCATCAGGGACAGCAACTCCATGGGTGCTCAGTATGTGACCCTGCAAATTATAATTGGATGAAAAGAAGTCAAAACATGCCGGTTTAGCTCAGCAAAATGGCTTTTGCCCAGCATTGTTGCACAGTTTGTGAGCTATGTCAGCTTTACATCAGGAGGGAGAGCAACTCCACGGGTGCTTAGTATGTGACCCTGCAAATTATAGTTGGACGAAGAAAAGCCAAAACATGCCGGTTTGGCTCAGCAAAATGGCTTTGGCCCAGCATTGTTGCACAGTTTGTGAGCTGTGTCAGCTTTGCATCATAGAGACCAACTCCACGGGTGCTCAGTATGTGACCCTGCAAATTATAATTGGATGGAAAAAAGTCGAAACATGCCGGTTTGGCTCAGCAAAATGGCATTTTTGCACAGGTTTGCTGAGGCTAGTAAAAGGCACAAGCAAAGCCTAACATCTGACTGAGAAGAGTGTAATAAATATGATCTGACTGCTGGTCCCTGTTTCTGATTCGCGAACTGTAATGATTGGTCCTGGTAGTTTGTCATTAGTAGTCTCTCACCTACCTGTTTGCAATCCCAGTTTTAGTTTTATGGGCGGGGTTGGAGAAAAAGTAAATAACTAAACTTGGAGGTGAGAAACATATCTGCAGGGTCATATACTGAGCACCAGAGGAGATGCTCTAAGAGAAAGAGGAAATGGAAACTAAGTGCACGTTCTCTTCATATTGAGTATGAAGCTAATTGAGTTATTGGTGAAACGAAATAAGCTAGAAAAAATCAAAATTATTTGCCAATACACCCAACAGATGTATTTAATTTAATTTCTACCAGCAGGGTTCACTATAAACACCTTAGAAATTTGGAGCTTTCCAAATGAAATCACCAGCAGTGATGTGTTTTAGGGACCACTGTAAAGAGACTATGAAGAGACTATGAATTCTACTTTGCTATATTATTCATAGCCAAATTTGGCTAAATCTTTTGTTCTGGAGAATCGCGAGTCCACCTACCTCAAAAATTTGGACTGAAGAAGCAACCCTCATACAATATGTGTTCATTTGTATTCATACTCACATTCTTATATATTCCATTTGATCAATTATGAAAGGGGAAAACACTTCCCATGAAAACATGCCTTGATTTTTTATTAATTCCATAGATATTTTTCCAAAAATAAACCCATAATATAGTTTGACTTTCAAAGTAGAAAAAATTGAAAAAAAAAAAAAAAAAAAAAAAAAAAAAAAAAAAAAAAAAACCCTCATACACACATTTACACATTTGTATTTATACTCACATTCTTATATAGTACATTAGATCAATGGGGAAGGAGAGGGCGGGGGGATTTTCCCACAAAAACATGCACATTCATATTCCTTGATTTTTTAAACTAATTCCAATAGACAATTTTCCAAGAATTAACCCATAATATAATCTTAGTGGGTTTTTTCAGTTCCACCACATGGAAAGAACTTAAGAGAGAGAAAAAGATGCTGAAGGTGTGTAAATTTTCTTACCTCCTTGGGTGCTTATTGTCTCCATGGGTGGACCTTAAGTATTAGTCATAGTACCATGGCAAGTTGGTTATTGATAACCTACCCTTGAACGCTTAACAATAACCAAATCATTTTTTCAATAAGCAGCTAACACTAGTATAAACCATAAACCCAATTATCTATATAATGTCAAGGAACCCTAAGTTTGGATATATTGAAGATTGAAACATTTACAAGCAATCTAAAGGGCACATTTTGCATATTCCCCCAATTTTGTGCATTGTATGCTTGCAAAAACAAACCAACACATTCAAAAGCAATTGGGGCAAGGATGAATTCATAATAGAACATCAACTTCTCCATTGCTATTTTTAAAAAATTCAACATGTGCCTTTTAGGAACAATTGTGATGGTGCAAACCGGATAATAAGAGTCACATTGGTCACTTTGGGTGAGTGTTTATTTAGAATATTTTTAATGTATTCCCATTTGTAAGTTGAAAAAAGTCATAAAAATTTAATTATGATATTAAAGGATGTTGCATTATATTATTTAAATGTAAAAATATCTTGATGAAAAAATCTCTTCAAAAATAGGAGAACTTACAATGTTTATTAAACATTGATTATAATGTTTGATGAGTATTTTTGAATATTTTATTCTTATTAAATACATTTCAAATCATGCCACATGTTTTCATAATATATAGACAACATATTTGAATTAAAAAATTAATCATTTTCAATAAATTTAGATTAAATTTGATCCAAATGTGAAAAACAAAGCAATGATTACATTGCATGTGGTTCTTATTAAGGCGATTACACCCATATGATATGAACTATAATTATTTTTTGAAATACTAGTTCCTAATGCAATAGTTTTGAAAGTTAAAAAAAAGGATCTCAAAATTAGATAGAAAATTAAAAGTTGTGAAAAAGTTGCAATCATATCTAAAAGAAATCATAATATAATAATTTTAAAAATTCAAAATGATTTTTTTCTTTTTACTTAAATAAGATACACAATGAAAAGTACAAAAAAATTCTATATTATTATTGGGTCATGAAATCTATAATTCTACATTATAAAACAAGAAGTTCAAATAACATCAAATTCCAACAACCTCAACTTCACCACATTAGGACACCCACAACCTAGTACACAATAAGAAATGTAATAAAATTAATGGGAGGATTTTTCAAACTTTTACACCCTAATTTTTAGTATTGTAATATTAGAGCTAGGAACATGCATTTCTAACATACCCAAACCTAACATGGGTTTTGTCTTCCTAGGTTGATTAAAAGAAGAATAAGGGTTCACTTTTCATAAGGCCATAACACACATCATTGACTAGGAGGTCGTTTGAGGCAACAATGATGTTGAATGTGCTTCATAGGTGATGAAATCCTATGTTGGACCAACCAACAATGTACCCAAAAAAAAAGTGCTCCTTATGTTAAACACTACACACAAAGTAGCAAAGGTTAATAGAACCATTGTAATAAGTGGGGGAAAAAAAAAGGATGGATGAATCATTTAAAGAAGTAATGGATGGAATGGAAGGAGGGACGTGTTCAATTAAAAGGGCTATTAGGTCATGGAACATATTCATGTTTTCCTTTTCAAACCAATTTGAATGGCAAAACAATATACAATAAATAAATAGGGTTAACATATGTGTTAATAGAGAAAGAAGAGGCATTAATGGTTAATTGGACCTTAGTTATGTAAAAATGCAAGGTTTTAACAACCTTTCAACAACTCAAGATTAACTTACTCTAATTTGGAGATGAACTTACTCTAATTTGGTCGATAACATTTCAAAGTGGTGTACCAAAGTATAGTTGGTAGTACTAGTTCAAACATTTGAACACCCAAAATTGAACATTTGACTAGTAGAAGAACTCAAAGTTTGCAAGGCACAAGGTTTGAAAAGTAATTCATACAATTCATTCTACCAAAACTTCACTATGCCAAAACATAGTGGTTGGTCCTTTCAATTAGGTTAATAAATTATGTCATTTTTAATCAAATCATATTTTGTCATTTATCATGTATAGTTATATAAGTTTAATCATGGATGTTTTTGGTGTAATTCATGTAAATATTGTAATGTCAACACAACTATAATGCAAAACATATTTAAAACTTGAATGAAATAAGAATTCAAACAAAACAAGTAAACAATCAAACCAAAAAAATTGTTGGCCAAAAGATGTTTAAATCAAGTTTATAGCACCATTCACACAAGTCTTGCTTATGATTAAATATAACTAAATATAATGAGTGGGGTTTTGTTAGGACTCTACATCCTTAGAGATGAAAGCCTATGAAATGGCTACAAACTTCACAAACCAAGGACATGTATAACAAAGCAAACAAAAAACTCGACTAACATCTTTCCTATTCAAAGAATTTTTCAATTTAAAAAAAAATAAAAATTTGAGATGAAATCTTTGTAACTAATCATTATTTATTAATTCTAGATGGGCACAATTCATTTGTTATCTTAGAAAGAATGAAATAAGCACAATAATATGATCATCCTACCTTCTTACACATCACATATTTTCATGCCCTTAGATGTATCCAACTTCAAAACTTTCAAAACTTGCTCACCAAGATATAAAGGTATTAACCTAAACTATTCAACAACTATTCCAAAATAAGCCAAAAAAAAAGGGGGGGAGGGGCCAAAGGGGGAAGGGGGCAAAGAAGTAAAATGACATCAAAAGGACAAATATCGATAACTTGGATCTTGCATCCTTCTAATAATTGAACGAGTGTATAAAGGGAGAGAAGTAGGGAAGGAGGAAGATGAAGACCATGAACATGAACAACAACGAGTTGATGAAGAAGACTAGTAGGATGAACATTAAGGTTGAAATGAGCACAAGGACGAAGACGACCAAGAAAAGGAACACTACGACCAACATGAGCAATAGTACAATGAGGAGGAGAAGGAAGAGGGGCACGATGGTTGACGAAATTCAAGGTGATGAACACTAGGAATATGAACACTAGAACTAGCCAAGCTCAAAGCAATGAGGACTAGGAATATATGCACAAGCATCGTATATGGTTCGAGGAGTGCGTACCACAAAAAAAAATTATTTATTTTTTGCTGGGTCACTTCCGAGGAGGGAAGGGGGTTTTTTTCATGAAATGGGAACTGGTGGTGATATACTTTTATATATCCGGCCTGAAAACCGGTAAAGAACCGGCGCTGCTTGAAAGAACAGCCTCACACTGGTATACTTACTACTTACCATATACGGTAGCAATCAAGTTACTTGCCTAATAATTAGTGAGGTAAAAACGTGAAAAAAAAAACAACAAAAGGGGAAGAGCGCGCGGGACGGGCCGTGGTGTGCGGCCAGAGGGCCACATGGGAAGTGACTGGTTTCGAGCTGGCCCGTTCTGTCTCGTAGCGCGTATCCTTCTGTCCTTTTTCCCGTGCGCGCTTGTGTGGTTTCTGCTTCTCTTTCTCTCGTGTTTCTCTGCTGCTTCTTTTCTCACCTGTGCGTCGCGGTTGTGATCGACAGCCGATTTTGATTCAATTGATGGAGGAAAAGAAAACCGACGACGCCATCATCGTCTTCCTCTTCATAGTTGCAAAAATTCATCTCTTACACAAACTAACTACCACCACGGGTTTTGGTCACAATCGATCGCATCTTCTTCAAGATCTGTTTTCTTCTTCTTCCGTTTTCCTTTGTTGCCAATACCCGGACGACGTGTTTTTCTTCATTCTTGTTGTCGTTGCTACTACATATTATTCGCTGGTTGTGAAACTGTCTTTTTGCTCTTTACTGTTGTTTTCGGAGGTGCTGGTGATGGTTGTGATTGGCCAAGAAAAAGAAGAAGAAGAAGAAGAAGAAGAAGACGCGCGACGGAGCGAGGCGGCTAGTTATTTCTTATTGGCAGAAAGCGTATTACGCTGGACAAAACGACACTCTACAACCTCAAAACAAAAATAGGTGAGTTTGCATATATTATTATTATATTTGCAACAATTGATCGCTTATAGACACAAATAAACAACACTGATTTTCCATCACTTGTTGCAGCAGCAACAACAGCAGCCCACGCTGTTATCGATCGCATCTTTCCTCAGGATCTGTTTTCTTCTTCTGTTGCGAAAACAGGGATGTGTTTTCGGTTCTTATTGTAGCAACATATTTCCGGTTGTGAAACTGTCTTTTTGCTCTTTACTGTTTTTGGAGGTGCTGGTGCTGGTTGCGATTGGCCAACAACAAGAAGAAAATGGCAGAAAGCGCGTAGATATTACGCTAAACAAAACGACAGAAAAACCTCAAAACAAAAACAGGTGTGTTTGCGTTGCTGATGCTGCTCATGATGATGATCCCGTTGTTAATAATAATGATGCTGCTGTTGTTGTCGATGATGCCGTTCTTATTGTCGTTGTGCACCTGCTCTGTGTTGGTGCTTGTAACAAAAAAATCCCCCTTCTTGCACAATTTGCGAAACCTGGGGAAGAATTCGCATCATCGCTGTTGTTCTTTCTTTCTCTTCTAACAAAAAACTACTTCTCGCACAATTTGCGGAACCCGGTGGATAATTAGCATCATCGTTGTTCTCTCTCGCTCTCTCAGAAGTCGCATCTAAGGAGGGTTGTTTTATGTCGGACGGAAAGGAAGGAATTCTGTTGCCGGAAACAGAATTTTCTTGCTACTTTCTTTTATAGTTTCTATGTGCGTATTGGTTGATCTCTCGGGGGACTTGAATGAATTCGAGAGTATAAATTGCCGTTTCCCCTGAAGAAACAAACAGGGAAACCAAGGTTTGCGACTTGTCGTTTCTGAGGAATTGCGTTAGGGATTCTTCAGAGCTTTTCCTTGTTTCATCAGTAGAGTAGGGGTGTGTGTATGTTTATCGATGAGTTCTTGGGAATCGCGTTTCAGTTATGTTTGTGCAGAACAATTGTTTTCTTCTTCGCTTGCATTGATTGATTGAGTAACGCGCTTTTCTGCTGTTCCTTGGTGGAGCCTTTTGCAGGGCAAGAACGGTTTTTCTTTCTTTCTTTCTTTCTTTCTTTTCTTTTTCTCTTCCCTTGTCGAAGCCGTCACAGTCTCCGTAGCTCTGTAGTTTCCTGGGCCGAAAACTTCAGATTTGTAAGTGGCGTGGAAGGGTCGAGCGAAAGGGATTTCTAAAGAGTACTCATTTGTTCGTTGTTCGAGCAGCTTTGGTAGTGGTGCAATCGGTTCTCGAAAATTTCGTAGATCGGGTTTCTTCCCCGGGGACGGGATCAAAAGCACGGCCGCTAACGAGAGCGTAACTTAGAACAAGCTCTTCGATCGAACAGTAGGGAGTCGAAGCACCGCATGTTCTCTTACATCCCTATCTTGCGAAATTTTCGCCCTCGTGCAAGACAGCCGCTTTGTAATAACTCCATTTCCTGGTAAATGCTCTTCCTTTTTTATCTACTTCGGAGGTCTTTGGTCTGGTCTTTCACATTTCCTTGGTTCAGGAATAGCTGCTAACGATCACAGCTGATGCAGCTTTAGTTGATGGGATCTCGTTTTGGTTGGAAGGACAAAAATCCCTTCGTTGTTTTGTATGCTTACTGGAAAGTATTGGTTTTCTGTTTGATGATGTGCCTTGTTGCAGAATTTTCAGCAGGCAATGAGAAGGTGAGCAGAGCGAAGAGAAGAGGACGAAGCAATGGGCTTTGTCATGATGCCTACTTACATCACAAGAGAAGTTTCCAAGGTAGAGTCCCCTGACCCACCTACCCAGTCACCCCTTATTAGGTTTTGATCTTTTTGTTGTGAGCTTCATTGAGCATGTTATGGATTTCCAGTGCAGAATTCCACAGTCACACACACAGCATGTTGTTTCATCATGCCTCGTCCTGATTTTTTTGGAGCTTTTGAAATTTATAGCAGGAGTGGAATAAGAAATCAAGCTCAAAAGTCCCAATTCCAAATACAACAGTTGTGTCTGTCCTTTTATGTTTGAAAAGGAATCTTACAAGGTTGTGAAGCCTTCAGAGAGATGTCTGTAGTGAGTCTTTTCAAAGTTCTGAAACATAAAAAGGTATGCACGTTTTAAGGAAATCCTATGTCAGCAGGAGGGTTCCTAATATAGTACTTGGCCACTTGATCTCATGTTTCATAAAGGAGGAAGACCAATTGGTTGCCTACTTAGCCACTTAATCTTGTGTTTCATAAAAGGAAGAGCAATCATCAGTTGCCTAATCATGTATGCTGAGTGTTTTTGGCTGCACTCACTGTTGTTTTGCCTTCAAATTGTTGTTGTGGAGATTTCTCGACAACCTCATACATACGAGTGTTTCAGCACTTAACTGTTCCTTGAGCTTTTTATCTTCAACAACCCCCCCTCCCCTCAAGAAAAACCTGGTTTTGGGCTGAAAACAGGATACCTAAGGGTTATGTGTAGGGTTTAATGACCATCACTTCCCAGTATTGCAGACTTGCTTTGCAGTGGTGGACTGGCTATATTCTCATAAAAATCTTCAATGTTAAAATCATTTCCCTTGGCACAGGTCCCAAAGAGTCTAGGTTTTTTAGGATCTCAGTAGCATTTCTGGTCGGTTCTATGGATGCCCAATATTACTTATTTCTCTTCTGTACCTTTTATGCTTTATAAAGAGTTGCTCTTTTTAACTGAGGTGCCAATCATGTGAATTGGTCTCACCCTCAAGCTGAAAGTGTACTCTATGTCTTACAAAGCAATTAATCTTGTAGTGGACAACCAACAATTTATGACAATGGTTCACATGACACTACATTTTTCCAAGAAGTCAGCATAACTGATGTACCTTGACTAGGAAGGGAATGGTACTGTACAGCTGACTTTGGGCCAGATTAGATACTTTGCAGCTCTTGGTAACAATTTAATGGTTGATAATAGTTTGGTTTCAGCTAAGCATATGCAAAGAAGCCTTGGTATTTTTCCAGTGGCAGGGAGTTGTTGCTCTCTGGTTCTTGTTAAGTGTCTCTGGAATAGTAGCTCAATGGGGCTGCATTTGTGGTGAGCAACAGATATGGAAGAGAATAATTTTGGAGATTTCTGTGGAGGTGCCACTTTTGATAGAAAAGTGGCCATACATTCTATTTGGGCTTATTTTTCAGGTAAACTCATGGTGAACCTTTCTTTGATGTTACCTTTGATTGAAATGAGTTCTCAGTATGGAATGGTTTATCTTCACTGTGAGGACTTACTGATCATCCAATTGTTGTGCTTGTCCCCAGTACATCCATGGATTGGGGGCACGTGTGGCATATTATCTTCATCGACCAGGACCCCTCCTTCATGATGTTGGCTTTGAGTTACTTCCTGTATGCATCCTATCTCTTCCCTTCTTTTGCTCCAGTACCTTGCTGTGATGGTGAGTGTATGTTTAAGTTTGATGTAGATAGTTGCATCTTTATGGCCACTTCAAGAGTGAGTAGCTGGTTGAGTATCATGGGTGTGATGATGCTGGTGGTGTCAAATAGGAGCTTGGGTTGGAGAATGCACACATCAGTGAATCCCTCTTTGCCACCATCTTTGTTTCATTTTTCCTGGTAAGCCTTGCCTGGGTGGCAGAGAGAAAATGATTAATATCGCCACTACTCTATAGCTATTTACAATTATTCTTGAGGTATCTTAAGCATCTGATTTGAACAGTTAGGTCAGCATGTATTATGTCAATAGTGTGTCTAGTTTTGTAGAGGGTACTGTGAGGTTTGTGTGGGATAATGAACTGAACATGGTGATGGTGAAGGGTGCAGTGGACATTCCATCCATTTGTGTTTTATAACAAGCGGTTTTACACTGTCATTCTTTGGTCCAAAGTACTTTCTGTATTGGTGGTAAGTCATATCTGCCAGAAACTGCACACAGTCCTCCTGGCTTGTTACAGCATTACAAAAGCCCTCTCCTTCTTCAATGGTGAACTTCAATAGACACATCTTAGTAATATAATGGTTCTGTTGAAACATTCATGCAGTTGGTCAAATGCTGTCAAGAAGAAGAGCCTTGTAAGGAAGTTATTTTATTGTAATTGCCATGGGTGAAGAGTTCATTATCTTCCAAACTAAGATTGGGTCTTGCATTTCTTTGCACTGGAATAGTTAGACTTAATGCCCCTAAAGAATCTTTAGATATACATACCACTTCATGGATTGTTTTCTTCAGGTAAGTCCTGTACAACCATCTTTTTCTTTTGTTGCTGCCACCCAGAGTTTGTTATGTCTTCTCTGTGATGCTCTCTTGAACTTTAGCGATATACAAATAGTGGCAAGACTAGTTATTCATTAGGATATTGTTCATCTGTTTAATGTTATGAGCACACATGAATTGTGGAGGAGGTTGAATGGATGGCAGATATCACAAATGCTTAGAGTTGTGTCATTCATGGCGACACAGCTGCCTGGTCCGAACTATCACTGCCGTGAGGTAACCCTCTTGTTTACACTTTTTTCTAGTTAGAGACAGAGTAATGTTTCTGTTTGGCTAGGACCCATTGCCAGCTTACAAGTGGTTATGGGATCAAATCACCATGACAACTATCCTATCTACTAGGGGTGTCATTTGGTAAGCTAGTTGTCTAAGGGGCTTTCAAGTCCTAGGGGAAAGAGTGGGCAACCCTGCTGCCATTTTTGTAGCTCTTTGAATTCTCTGTGTTGACATTAGCATAGTCCTTAATTGGGACCTTAATGTCTGATTATCAAGCTGCCAAAAATGTGTCACTGAGAAAGTTGGTTCTGCTATAAGGTAGAATCTACTGGTAATCAGATGTTGCAGATAGGAATTTGATTTTCTCTGCATTTACTGTTGAGTGTAGGGTCATGCAACAGCCACTTTGCCACCTCCACACAGCATCAAGGAGGTCTTGCTCCTCAATTGTATGTACACCATTACATGTTGTGACAGTTCGTCATCTAGGTTTCTGTTCCAAGTTTTAACTGCATAACAAATTATGCTGGGGAGCTTATCCATTGTATTGACAGAAATCTGATTTCTGTTTCTAATTGATTTACATGGTGATGTTGGTGTGTTCAGTTCCTCATGGTGTGCTATATGGATGTGGGGATTTGATATTTTCGTCACACATGACTTTTGCGCTCACTTTCTGTCACACGTATTGCAAATATGGTACAAAAGTGTAAGTATGAAAGAGGATTGGGCCTAGGAAACATAGGACACATGCATTCCACATATAGGCTGAGTGAACAGGAACAAAGTATCAAGTTTGCTGTGTGGTTTGTCACTGTCTGTTTGTTATGCAGTTGCCTGTTGAACGCAGGGTTACTGATACAGAATGGTTTCTGTTTTTCCTTTTGGGGGGCTATGGGGCAGCTGGATCAAGAGAGGAGGATGGGTGGTAATGGTGGTGCTAAGCCTTCTCATAATTGCTTCACGCAAGCACTATACTGTTGATGTTGTCATTGCCTGGTACATCTCACATATGGCATTTGCATCTCTTGTTTTATTGACAAAAAGTCATCATGCTGCAATGAAATCAACTTGGAAGTACATTCTGTTTGCGTATCATTGTGAGTATGGTGCCTTTCAGAGATAGGGAGGGCAAGTTGAACTGACAGATTAGTGATCGGGGGCACAGGTATGTGGTATTCTTGGTTTTCAATTATGTGGACAGCCATCTTTCCAATGCAGGTTTTGATCTTACCTGACCATAATCTCTTACCCTCGATGTAGGCCTCTCTATCCTTCAGGCTTAGATGTCTGCTTGTCAATTGATGAGCTCAAATAAGATGAAACTTACCCTCATGATAATTTTTGCAGTGTGAATTAGGATAGAATTGAGTTTTTTTTATTAGCTATGTCACTTGAGTGCCAGTCAACATCATGACTGTGTCTTCCCATCACTGACACAAGTGCTACAGAAACTCAGGATTCAGATGTTTGTATAATGGTTTGCCCAATGTTATGGGCGGATCATTATTTGTTGTATCAATGCTCCCTGTCTGGGGATGATGAAGTCAGAGGGGAGTCGTGGTGACTTGTAAATGCTATTCATGATGAAGGTGGTGGTTTAATACATTGTGAGTGACACTCAGAAGGATCTAACCACAGTCAGGGTCATGTTACCTTGAAAGTGTTTGCCAAGCTTTCTTGGCAATCTCATAGATATAACCATTATCTCACAACCTGATAAGTATGTGCTAGTAATCTCCCAAGAAGTTTTGTAAGGATACTATATAGTGCATCTGTATTCCAACAGTGATTGTGTGTGCACAGATGCAACAGAGCGAGTGCCCGTTCTCTCAGGACAACAGCTTCTCCCTGTGAACAATAGGGTTGGCAAGGATGTTCGTACAAAAGATGAGTGGCAAATGAATGGCAACTCAGAAAATCTGGCATCTGACTGGGTAGGATACTACTTTTTCATGGAATATTGTACATCATTTATGGAAGAGCAACCTCTGGACTTTTTTTCACGGTGACTTGGTTCAATCAACGATCCAACTGTCTGGTTTCAGAGAATCATGATCAGCTGCAGGTTGTATAGTTTCAAATTGGGTTGAAAATCATCAAGGCTAGTCCATAGGTCTGGTAAAAAATCTTGTGACAAATTATTTCAAGTAGTGCATCAGTTGACCAATTTTGGTATGTGGGGTTGATTCACAAATGCAGAGACAACGGATGCCTTTGAATGGGAAGCCTCTGGATACTGGGAGTCCAACTGCAATAGAGGTTGTCCTCAACGGCAACCGATGAGCACACAAAGTTCATTTATTTGACCACATGCAAAAAAATGTGTATTCAGGTCTGGTGATTGAAGGTCCCTTGTTTTTATGTTCACATTGGTGACTTTCTAAAAGGCCCTTAAATTTGCAAGATGTTTTGCCTGTTAGATGCCAAAACATTGACCGACTGTCAGCTTATTCACAGACCAATTTTGCCTTCCAGAACATGCTGGAAGCAATTCTTGTATCACATGGAATTATGTGATAGAAAATTCAGCATTACACAGGAGAGAGAGAGAGAGAGAGAGAGAGAGAGAGAGAGAAGGGTTTTTGTAAAGCTGCACAAAATGTGCAGACAGCAACAATTCAAACGACAGTCAGCTTGCAGCAAGGTAAAAGATTTCTTTTCTTTCCCCCTCTCTCAAATTGCAACTTGTATTCTGCAACACAAATGTGTTTTTTTTTTGGGGGGGGGGGTTT
>Ga0209611_10004372_pt1 | contig 24202 bp, 27 predicted proteins | sample S1TSphgellanicum_3_FD_187693 | JGI IMG/M metagenome (GOLD analysis project Ga0209611, IMG submission 187693) | Host-associated microbial communities from peat moss isolated from Minnesota, USA - S1T2_Fc - Sphagnum magellanicum MG (SPAdes) (version 2) | ecosystem: Host-associated > Plants > Peat...
GGTGTGTGTGGAAAGGATCTAGAATCAGTTGGCAAATTTATATGTCAATCGTCATGGATCTGCCACAAGAAAAACACATGGAGTTCATGAATGGCCAATTGTGCCATTTGTTACTCGTAAACATCCATGATTTCAATATCATTTGATTCCATTACCATTAAGGAACCCACATCCAAAATGTAGAAGGAAGATTATGACAAGAAGATTGCAAGAATGTGTTGTGTCCTGTCTATTTTGAGTTGAGTTTGCCCGTTCACTGAACCCAAAGGTTTGAAGGAAGGAAACAAGGTACCTATTGAAGGATGTTGGATTGTGTGCATGTCAAGAACACTTGTTGCCATTGCTTATAGTGATGCTTGAGGTGATTCCAGTGGTTGCTTGTGAGCACAATGGACTCAGGTATCGAATTGATTTGTCAATTTCATCCATGTACATTTTTTAATAATGGTGCCAGGCATGTTGTGCATTCAGAACTGTCAAGTTGCAAATTCTGCGCTTTCCTCGGTTGCACACCTTTTGATGCAGCTTAATGGTATGCCACCTTATGGGTTACTTTTGCTTACTATTGCTTATAAGATTTGTCTGTCAGCTCAATTTGGCAAGAGCTCTTGTCAAGTTGCAAAAGATAAGCTCTTTTGGGATGCACAATGGGATTGAAGGATCGGCAGGATTGTTTAGACATCTGAATTCTCTTGTGGAAGGGGGAATTCACCAGTCCACATCTCATGCACTTGTAACCAAAAAGATTGATTCACAACATTTATAATGATCAAACAATAAGACAACACCAACCAAGGATTGTTCAAATTGATTCCATACATAGAGATTTACCATTTCAAATGCAAATCAATACAAAATTTGAACTGGATTAATCCAACTACAGGCCCTGTGATGAGAGCTCCATTTAGGTGGGTCCAAAATTTTACAATACTTTTTTTTTAAAAACCAACTTTCAATTTCTGGCTCCTCTAGAATTACTCTAAAGTAAAAAAGAAATAGAAGAAATCAGTGTTCCAGGTTGACAATCACCAAAAAAAAAAGCCTCAAGAGTGGCCAACTTTTGCTGTTGGAAACAATGAGCAGGTTTTGTCAAAGAGAACATAATAGAGAAAGACATGATTCACAAATTGGGTGCCACCCAATGGACGAAAAGCCAAAGGCAATTTGATTCATAAGAAATCTGATGTGATTGATCACAATGCTCACTCTCCACAACTATTTTATGCTGTCGGCATTGAGACCAGTTCCACCCATTCAAGCGCTCTTGCAGCTTCTTTTGAGAAACAAATATACTCTGCAATGACATGACACATGGTCAATATTCCTTGATGGGAAGTTTGAGAACAATGGGCAGCAGGAAAATTTACCTACAAATGCACCATTATCTTTCAGTTGATTGATGCTTTAATTTGAACCTTGAAAAAATGGCAAAATCTCTGTTTAATGATGATGGCAAAAACTCACCCCAAACATTTAGCTGAAGCAAATTGATGATTGCTAAGTGCTCTTTGCTCGTGTGTGAAGGAGGTAGCTTACTTGCAACGCCTACTTCAAGAATCTTTCAAGCAGCACACGCAATTGTCTCTGGTCCAAGGGCTGTCCTTCGACAATTACAATCCAAAATATTATTATCAGGAGTGTAACAGTAACTTCATGTTGTCAGGAGTAACATATTGTTGCAGTTCCAATTATCATAACATGGCTACATGTACAACTGCTGGTTATGAAAGTGCAACAAGAATTCAAGAGATTTTCTCCTAATGTCTACTTGTTTTTTTGCAAATGTGGGGTTGCAAATCTATAATGAAAGTCTGAAGCTTGAAAAGCACTAAATATTTTTGAGCAGCATGTTCAACAGAAAATCCAACCTTAGAAATGTAATCATCCATGCCTGCTTCAAAGCAGAGATCATGTATCCCTTTCATCACATCTGCAGTTACTGCAATGATTGGTATCCGATGATGTTGGCACCCGTTGCCATGCCTCCAAGATGAAGGCTTGCTTGCATTAGGAGCAAAGCATTCATTGCAACTCTCAAGCTCCCACTGCCGTATCTGGCAAGTGGTTTCATACCCATCCATCTGAAAGGGAGTGACAAGACAACACACTTCTTCAGTACAGAAGCATTGTATTGTCACTCCTACATCAAACCTGTGGCTGAGAAAAGACACTTTTGAAAGTCCCCATGGTCCTCAAAACATAGATCAACTCTTCAACAAAAATTCAGAAGCAACATCTACAACTGCAAGCAAAAGCTTTTTGTTTCAATTTCGATATATGTACCCCAGGCATCTGAATATCCATAAAGACCAGGTCAAATTTCTTCTCTTGTTTCTTCAATGTTGTGATTGCTTCAGCTCCACTCGCAACACTGGATACTGATGCACCATACTGAAACAGCATTGACGATGCAACTCTTCTATTGACAAGGTTATCATCAACCTGCACATTTTTGGCACTTGTGAGCAGAACAGTGCAACAGCAAGACTCAAAGTCATGATGGTGGCTAGCATTCAAGAGAGAGAGACTTAGCTAATCCAAACAAGTCAGTAGTGGTATCTCATTTGATCAGGTTGCAACAAGCTTGCTAGGAGAAGCTCCATTTCATTCTAGCTTGTACTCTGTGAAAGCAAAACATCAAAACAATACATGTATACATACATACATACCACAAGCAATTGTTTTCCAGCTAGAATCTTGGAATCAACTTTCTTTGAAGCTGTTCGCAGCTGCACGCCAACTGCCTGCAGCAACCCGACAGCAAGAGTTGTTTGCCGCACTGGTTTCTGCAGAGTTAATGAGAACCCAGCTGCCTGAAGTTCTTGTCGAGTGGAAGTAGAGAGTGGGAAAGAGAGAGCCACTAAAGGCATGCTCTTTTGGTCCACTTCCTTGCGCATTGTTTTGGCCAGTTGTACTGCTGCAGCATGCTCAATCCCTTGCAAGTCCACAATCACCGCTTCAAATGCTTTTGTCTCCTTCCTGCACTTCCCACAATTAGTGTTAAGAAGAAGAAGAAGAATGCACACTGTCCACTTCCACTGGAACTTCTCAATTATACTAGTTTGAACTCTTCTGTCAATTTAGTAAGCCAAATCATACTATCAAAGTAGGACAGAAATATCTTTTCTACCTGTTCAGTAATGCCAATGCAGAAACTACATCTTCTGCATCCTGAACAACCATACCAAGTCTTCGCAAATAGCTTGCTGTGACTTCCTGCATTTGATCACAGGCATGGAGATCAGCTTCAAAAAACTTCCCAGTGGTTCAACATTGGAAGATTTGAAAGGACTTCAAATCTTCTTCACTGTGCAGATGAAGAAAAGAAACCAAAGCTTATATACCCGTCGAACATGGTGAGAATCGACAACAGTTGCTCTTAATCCTCTCAGCTTCCCTTCTGCAAGATGCGGATGCTCAGATGGGTGTTCCAAATTTCCATTCACTGTCTTTGAGAGGACTGTTCCATTTCTTCCACCATTGAGCAGTGGAACTGTCATCTCAAACACACTGCCCTCTCCTGGCTGGCTGCTGACTGTCAGCTGTCCTTCCATCAACTCCACCAGCTTCTGCAAAAAAAAAAACTTAGCAGCACATGCAAATCAGCATGAAAGATCAGTGTATACAATTACAATAGTAACAAGAGAACAACCACCCAACCACTTATTCTAACATTGTAGCAATCAACGATTAGCATAAGACTGAAATCCAAAGTTGGTAATCAAAGCTAACCTGACATATTGACAAGCCAATGCCGGTGCCACCATATTCTCTTGAAGTACTGCTGTCAGCTTGAAGGAAGGGCCGGAAAAGGCGATGCTGCAGATGCAATGGAATCCCAATGCCTGTATAGAAATTTTGTGCATCATGTGAAATAGTAATCTTATAATCATGGTGGAAAAAATTGCTCACAAGAAACTAAATATCTGGATCCCACATAATGAGATCATTTGGGAAATGTCAGCCAGTAGCAATCATGATTTTTTTTACCATCTCTAGAAATGGAAATGTTTGCAACCACTATCTTACATTTCTAGCAAAAACATGTACCTGTGTCCTCGATGGAAATGGCGACTGTGAATTTTGATTCACTCTTAGAGTCGATGGTCTCTTGAAACTCTGGCCAGTTCCTCCACTTATCTACCGATTCCTTCGTACCAAACTGCATGCTCAAGTTAGGTGAAGAAGCATCATCATCATCAGATTGTCCACAGGTTCCATCTTTCCATTGTTGCCATGGTTTTATCTTTGGATCTTCTTCAGATACTAGAGTAACAACACTGGTTTGGAGAGTCCCAATTGGTTGATCAACAGAACTTTTCTGATGAGAGCTCCAAGAGAATCTTCTTCTCTTCTTGACTTCCTTAGTCAAAAATCCATCCAGACCATCTGGTCCTGAGGAAACACTAGTAGTAGTAGTAGCCCCTGTCTCTGTTGGAAAGGAATGTCTTTGGTTCTTGGAAACAATTCGAACACATACAAAGATACTTCCTTCCTTCGTGAACTGCAGATATACCACACAAAAAAGGGAGGGGGGGGTGGGGTTAGAAGAAGCTTGACATGGACATCATCCAGAAAAACACATGTCATAAACTACATATGGGTCTTGCTATACTACAATCATTTGCACTCATGATGGGTGCATGCACATCCATAAAAGTTCTCTTGGAAGTAACAATATTGCAAGATATGCATCAAAGCTAGAGAGACAAACAGAACTCTCAAGCATCATAAGAGAGATACCCAGAACTAGCAAGATCCATCCACCAATGCACCATTAACCAACACATGATTAACAACAAAAAAGGAGAATTGTACCTTCATGGCATTGCCCACAATGTTGACAAGCACTTGTTTTACTTTCCCGGGATCACCAATCAAACATGGAGGAACGGAATCATGAATGAGTGCAGAGACTTCGAGTTGATTTTGTTGTAACTTCCCTTCAAAGACGGAAAGCACATCCTCAATTACAGCACGAAGGTCAAACGGGACTGATTCTATTTCCATCTTGCCTGCTTCAATCTTCGAAAGATCCAGAACATCATTAATAAGGGACCTGGCACAACATCACAAATTTTTAAAAACTCCCATATCAAACACAGAGTTCAAAGCTTGCAACCACAAAACTCAGTCCAGAAAACCATCCAACCACCATAATAGTGCTGCAACCTTTCTCTCTCTCTCTCTGTCTCTCTCTCTCTGACAAGGCATTGCTGAGAAGATTGGTAAGTTCACTCACAAGAGTGAGTTGCCACTGGCTTGAGCAATCTTGACATACTCAAGCTGCTGTGGGTTCAGTTCAGTCCCCATCAGAAGGTTTGTCATACCTGAAACCCAAAGAAACCAATGTGCATGATTTGGAACATATATTGTCAAAACATGTCCCATCTTACTTCCTTTGGCTTTACACCCAAAATCACCTGGATCAAAACTCTCTTGCAGAAAGAGAGGAATACACTACATAGACACACATAGACAACATACACCTGATGACCACCATATGAACAAACCATATGAACAAGATATGGTCAAAGGCACTTGTGTTGTTGATGGGGGTGTGTTATAGAGTATACTCACCAATGACACCATTCATAGGGGTCCTGCAGAAAACATGAAAAAGGATGCTGTAACCATGAGTCAAAAGAAAGGACTTTCCTTGACAATGTGACCCAATGTAATGCCCAAATGAATGAAGTAAAACAAAGAATGCTGCTTCGCAACTTAGCAGCTGCCCAGTAGTTCAAACTGCAGAAATTTCATGCTAACAACCCCTGCTTGGGCTACTACAGCAGGTGCATACATCAAGAGCAGCTGCAACTTGCAACCTACAAGAGAATCTGCAGTTTCATCCCTGGATGAAGTGGGATATACCTGATCTCATGGGATACAGTGGCAAGAAAGCTCGATTTTGCCTTGTCGGCAGCTTCAGCAGCCAGCTTAGCTGCCCTCAAGTCAGTGTTGAACTTCTCCATATAAACTTTGTCTCGTTCAAAGGATTCTAATCTCTTGAGTATCAGATAGACAAGCACAAACAACAGCAGAACAAGAATAGACATCAGCAGTGGCCAAGCGATTATGCTGCGAAGAGCATACAGCCAGAGGTTCCGTGTTGAATAGCACCGAAGCTCAAAATTCTGGAAGCCGTAACTCCAAGTAACCACAACCGTGCTCTTGTCACTCGCCCTTTGTGCTGGATCATAAATCACAAGCTCACAAGAATTGGCTGCTGGAGTGCAGTTGTAAGTTGGCAAGAATTCATAGTCTAAACTAGGCACATATGCCGCCACAACATCCATCTCAACATCATCAATGAACCTGCAAAACCCGAGTTTCCAAACCTCAACCCACTCAGCAGCATGTTTGCAAAGTACTTCCAACTTCACAGATTGGAATTTTGAGAATTGAGATTTGAAGAGACAGAAGCTGTAAAGAGCATAACCACTTTGCATCCAGTCCAGTACAAGTTTCTATTTGCAAAGTTTAATACATGTCCAAGGGAGTGAGGGAGGGAGGACACATCTAACATTTTTGTTACCTGGAGAGCACAGCAGCGAAAACCAGTTCCACTGCAAGAGATGCAGCTAAATAACCAAGACAAGCTTCGCGCCGCATTTCAACAGTTGACAAAGAGGAGGAGGACACAGGATTGCCATTGCTGCTGTTCCCGTAGTAAGCCAAGTAACAACCCATCCGCCATACGCCTCCATACAAATCGGGTGGTGCCATGGAAGAAAGGCCTGTATCACGTGCATTTTCAACTGCAGGTTTGACACTTGGAACACTGGTGGGATCTACCATGAGAAATGGAATCCCATCTTGGCTTGCGTACACAATAGGTGCATATTCTGTATCTGGACTCCGTTTTACAGTTGTAAGATTGTGTTCCACACCAAGAATAGAGGCATTCATCCTCTTCTCAAATGCAGCCCTTTCACTCTCCAGTACACGTTCTAACCACAGAATCCTTGTGACATCAGGCCGCAGAAAGGTGGTCGCTTGTGTGAAGCTCATCCAGATGCTTTGATTCAGAAATGGCACACTAGGTATGAGACCCACAGTCACAAATGATGCATTCAGATTATTCTCTACAACAGCTCTCAGAATCTGCACAAAAAAAACCACATCCCAAGTTGCAGCAGCAGCAGCAGCAGCAAATTCTTGTCAACAGCAACACCATACCACAGCTCATCAATTCTCAAGATTGACAAACACCCAAATCCAGAACACCTATTTGTGCACCTGCAGGAATTCTAGGACTAGAAAGCATATGAAGATCATTCTAGGGTTTCTTAGCTAGGGCGAGTACTTATGTGGGCTCTCTGCTGTGGCACATGCCAATCAATATGTGAAGCTTGTAAAGGACATCATCATCACTTACAGGAAGCTTTACGAGGTTGTCTTCGCAACTTAGTGATGTGTTTTGCATGGGTTCTTATGACTAGAATTCATCGAGGAGGCAAAGAATTTCACATTCGAGGACGAGAGATCAAGCTGAAGAAGAAGAAGAAGAAGAAGAAGGTGGAAGAGTGATCAGCTAACCTCTTTTCTGTTGTCACATTTGAGGCCAAAAGCCTCACGTTTGGCGGAGAGATTGCTTCTATGGAGCAGTATACCCACCAGGACGGCTAACCCCCAGCCTATGAACAAAGCAAAGATGCGCAACGCTTTGGAACGTAACAAGCTGGAAGAAGACCGGATGCTAATCCTGCTGAGGCTGCTGTTGCTGCCGCCGCCGCAGCGACGACCCCCGCAACAACACGTCGCAGCAGCAGCTCTGCTACAAGCTTCCCATACCACCATGATGCTCGACCCCATCATGCGTGCTGCAAGCACCAGCTTAGGCACGCAAGCAGACATGGGTGTGTAGCAGCAAAGCACCTCAGGCATGCAGGCATGGGTAAAACAAAGGATCGATGCGTGCAAGCAAGCAAGCTAGCTTCCCTACCAGCTGCTGCTATTGCGGATTTCAAGCCTCAAAACAAATCGATCTAAGACGGCAGCCTGTCTTCCCTTCTTCTGCTGCTGCTTCTTCTTCTTCTTCTTCTACTTCTTCTTCTTCCAGTGTCAAGAACTGGGGTCTGACACGAGCAAGTTGCTGCTGAATTGGGTTTCTCCAGCTCCCTCAAAGACTCCATCTTTCTTCCATTCAAAATCTTCCGCTGTTCCAGTACTGATCTCTCACCTCAACACTACTACTACGTTCTTGGAAAACAAGAACCTCCAAGCAATCTTCTTGCAATCCATCATTGCTAGCTTTTGGTTCTTCTTCTGTTTTTTGGGTAGGTGGGTGGGTGGGTTTTTTTTTTTTTGGGGGGTTTGCTACAAAGCACTTTGTGACTCCATTTCTCTTCACATTCTTTCCTTCCTCGTCACCCCAGTGCAAAACACAAAAACACACACACACACACACATATATATAAACAATACTTAGTAGTAGCAAAATCCAACTCAAAACACAAAAAAAAGGAAAGAAAGAAAGAAAGAAAACCAACAAAGCTCCAAAGAAAGCTTCCAAACAAAAGCAAACAAAAGAGATTGAGTAATCTTCTTCTTAATCAAGAGAAAGCGAAAAAAAAAAAAGGAACCTCAAAATCTATTCTTGACAGTGATGGTGGTCGGTAGGTAACTTAAACCACTCTGACAAGCATGAAAGAAAAGAAGAACAACAACAACATGATGATCAAAGCAGCTCCACCCCATACCCAGTATTTGAGCTTCTAATAATAGTAACAAAGTTGTACACCCATCTCTCTCTCTGTCTTTGGCCCTCCCAACAGGAAATCTCACATCCAAAATGGTTAGCTAATTTTTTTTTTCCGCTTCAAGCCCCGACACTTGTATGATTGAAAATTGAGACTGTAAAAGGTGAGAGACTACTAATAACAAACCACTTGGACCAATCAATGCATCTGACGTATCAGTAGCAAGTGTTAGATTTTGCAGGGCGCCCTTTTTGTCAGCCAGAGGATCCTCTGCACAAACCCTGACCCAAATCCTTTTTTTTAAAAGGGGAATTTAGGCATAAAATTTAGGCATTCTTCGTCCAACACTTGTTGTACAATGTGCTGCTGGTGGGTATTATGCTCTAACACTACCTACAATCAACAACACCTATGATCATCATCATCGATTGTATCCAAATGCCATGATCCATCTGTCTCAAAAGAGTCTCTCTCAAATGATAGATAGATAAGAAGACCGTGACTCATGGTACTTGGTTGTGTGGGGGAGGTGGGGGGAACCCCAAAGTCCAATAACTTTTCTTTTGTGATGTGCATCATTGATTGGCTGATGACAAAAAATAAATTAAAAAACCAAAAACCTTTGGATAAGTCCCAAAATAGATATATATATATATATATATAGATATAGTGTAGTCTCTCCTCGTGTTTGGGGCTGCTTATCTAAGGTACAAGAGTAGAACTAACAAACTATATATAGGATAAAGTGAGATGCTATTGGGAACACATTTGAGAACTTGAGGAACATAATAATAAGAACCCAGCAAGAAATTGATGAGAAAGATTGAGAACAACCAAAGTAGTGAGTGACTCCCTCTACTACCTTGTGATCTCGGTTGCTGATGAAGAAGAAGAAGATGGATGATGATGATGATAATGCACTCGTCACTGATATCACAGAAGCAATGTATGAACCACATCTTTCTTTCTTTCTTTCTTGCTTTTTTTTGCTTGACAAATGACAATGGTACGAGCAGCTTGTAGACGTTATTGTATCAACCACGGCTTCTTTCTTTCTTTCTTTCTTTTTTTTTGTTTGACAGACGAGGCCTCGAGCAGAGCAGCTTGGAGAAGATTACAGAACGTCTCTTGGGGACTTCACAGTGTCCGAAGGTCACGGGTACCCACTAGTTATATAGATTTGTCTGCACTTGGATTCTGCTTTTCACTTTCCAATCTATTCACCCACCAATCCTGAATCATGATACCAAGTTCACCATGGTTCGAACTTTATTCAAACGACTTTAAAAAATAAATAAATAAATATTTTTTAAAAATATTTTTTTTGTTGACCGATTATTCTGCCCGTCACCTTACCTTACCCTACCCTACCTTACCCTACCCTAGTATTAGTACTGTGGAAGTACCTACTTTAACTTACAAAAGCCACGAAGAGTGGCCCGCAGGAGCCGGGCAGTCAGACCCAGGCACGAGCAAAGACATTAGCCGTGCATGCAACTTCACAACCTGAGCTCTTGACACGTGCTCATCGTCACTGTCCTTTGTACGTCCAAGAAAAATTCCCTCTTTTTCTTTTTCTCCCTTTTTCTTTTTGGGTTCTCGTTTCTTATTGGCTCTCTCTCTCTCTCTCTCTCTCTCTCTCTTTCCACCCACCCCCGTATTAGGAAAGAAGGAAGAACTACCTATGCATTTGGGAAGGGAAGAGGGTTTTGGCATTCAACTTGACCCAATGTGTGAGTGACATCTTTGCTTTGTGTATATGATACATGGGCATGTTCTATAGGCCTTCTTGGGTGAACGAGACTTTCAGTACCCACGCTTGTTCCATGATAAAAATCTTGATTTAAAAAAAAGTAATAATTATTTTTTAATTATTTTTTTTCCAGTTATGTCTAACCATGGTAACTGAAGTGTACAACAAGTAGATGGGTAGACTTCAAAACAACCCATCAATTGGATGCGTGCACCAAAAATCTACACATGCGTGTCCATTAGCTTGGGGAAAGAAAAATCTCGATTTTTTTTTTCAATTTTTGGATTTTTTTTTCAGTTGCATCTAACCATGGTAAATGTCCCCATCCTCAGACTAAATCAAGGATTCAGAGTCCAAATTCATTCAACAACATTTCATGGGTTGAATAGGTACGTACATACCCACATGCTTGAGAACAGGTATTAGCCCATGTCGAGTACAGCCAATAAAAAGCAAAAGCCGTCGTCACTCGATAGGGCAAGGCACCAATGTGGGTGGTTTTTAGGGTCTCGCATGTGGGTTTTGGTTCACCCCAACCTGTTCCATGGAAGGTGCATGCATCTAGATGACTTGAAATTTGAAATTTAAAATTAAACTTTTTTTTCAAAAAATAAATTAAAATTTTAAAAAATATAAAAAAACCCATGGCAATGGAGCCATGTAGTTCTTTTTCTTTTTCATTTGCTTCCACATTATGAGGAATCATAAACTATTTTTCTCAACTTCATGAAATAGTTCCCATTTTCACTCTTGTTGCTGGTTTGAACTTTGAACTAAGTTGGAATAAGGGGTTAGTTAGAGCCATCACATTTGTCTTCTTTTTGTGTTCAGGTTTGAAGGGCATTTGCCCAACTCTCTAAGTTTTCATGTCCCTTTGTGTACATGTGTGTGTGTTTTTTTCTGGGGGTTTGGTTTGTTGAAAAAATCACCTATCTTGTGTGTGTGTGACACATTCATTTCTTCAATGACACGTCTCAAGGAACCCAATCCCACCTCATTCCCCTCCAAAAACAAACAATACTTTTTGGACAAAGAGAGAAATGATCATACTTTCCAATGTGCACTTAGCCCATGTGTGCGCATGTGTGTGTGTGTACACAAAACAAGAAATTTTCATTTTTCAATGACACTTTGCAAAAGAAACAAGCAATTCTATTTCTTATTGCAAAGAAAGAAATCTTCATTTCATAATCACGTTTCTTCATGAGAAAAGGGCCCAACCACTTGCTTTAGTACACATTGCTACCATTTCAAGCTTCTCATATTCAAAGAAGACCATGACAATTCATCCCATTTCACCACCTAAGTCCCATCCAATCCATGTTATCATCTTCTAAATCCATCCCATGTTATGAGATTTGCATCAAAGCATCCAAAGTGTCCCAAGCTAGAGGTGGCTCTTGAGTCTTGATGGCACTTTGCTTGAAGACCCCTTCTTCAATCATGTTAGACATTGGAATTGCAAGTGTATGCCATTTTCTTTGGAGACTGAAGAAAAATGTGGAATTATTTTAGTAATGTCAAAAGAGTTAAAACAATCCAGCAATCCATGTCTTATATATTGGTTGCAACCAAATTGAAGATCCTTTCTTAAAGAAAACTTTTGTTCATGAATAATGTCATCTCAAAGAATTCCCTTGGATATTAGATTTGTTGATACATTGATTCCATGAACAAGAGAATTCTTTGACTAAATGTGAATTGATGCATTGATAAAATTTGTACATGTTCAGATTTTCTTTATATTCATGCATACCAATAAAATTTAGAATGGCATTATTGATGACGTGTATCAATTATTATTTCAATATTGCATTTTATGTTGAAATATTTGCATGCTATATTTTAAATTGGAACTACAATACATGCCATCTTTTTCTTTTCTTTTTTTTTGGTTTGAAATTTATTAATCTTGCCCACACCAATAAATTTACCTATTTACAAATTAAAACATTTTGGTGGTGAACAATTGTAACCTTGCAAATGTTTCTATTCTTAAAATGCATATTAAATTTCATCCTATAACAAGAATAAACCACATAGTTCAAAAAAATTGTCTTTGCATAGCCTATGGAAATTTCAAATCTTGAATATAAATAGTGAATTGCCTTCACATAAACATTTGCATTTGGATTTGATCTTTTGAAAACAAAAACATGAAAGCTAATTTCCTTGTACCACATTCAACATATCACTTTCGTCTTAACAAGATGTAAACCATGTGTTAATTTAAATCTTACAATTATTGTACAATAGATCTTTGTGTGTCCACATTTTCATCTTGATTAGAATCACACTACTCTCTATTCTGCTTAATTTATAAATAACGACTAGATTCTTGGTGATAAAAAACTTTCTAAACTTGATGAAAGCATAAAAAAAAGACCCACCACAAAACAAAGCTGAAACAAAAAAAAAATACAAAAAAATACAAAACCTATCTTCCTTTAGCCTCTTCACCTTTGTTGTTTTGTTACCCATTGGTGTTGGTGCGACTATTGTCACTATCCTCCTCCTTTGTTCTAGAAAATGGTTACCTTCATATGTCCCACCATGCCATGAAAATCTAAAAAGTAGATTTATAATTGATCCCCCTAATGGAACTATAACTGGACTACTCACAATGCCTCTTTATATTAAAATGGAATTGGGACCTTTCTTTCACGTTTCTTGAAGGCCCCTAACTACAATTTTTTTCCTTTTGTCTTTATTTATCCTTCTTTGTTTATTGTTTTTTTTTTTTTTGGCGCAACGCTAACTAATGAACACAAGGAAATAACAATAGTAGTGGTAGCAAAATTGTTACTGCCACTACCATCATCACCCATATTATAGCAAAACCTTCACTACCATTGTTAGTGGTTTTATCCATTTTCACTTTATCCTACCCTTATGGAAGTGGTGGTTGAAAATCTTCCTTCTTCATGAGGGCCTTTTCATTTTCTTTTCGGTCTATGAAAGACATCAACCTTTTAATAAATTTATCAAAAGCACTTAATAGAAGGTCTTGCACATTACTTGCGATGTATGTTTAGTTACCGAGTTGTTGGTCATGCTTTTAAGCAAGGACTATGCATTCAATTGGGTTTCCAACACTTTTAACATTAAAAATAACTTGGTCCTCATGGTGAGAAATAGGTTGTCTTCAAACACTTACATGAAATAATGTTTAATTACTTAGAACTAAGTTCAAAAGCTTGAACTTAACACTTTAATTTTGATGGAGCTTGTGGAGGTCAGGGTGGGGGCAGAGGAGCTTGTGAATCACTCTTGGAATTTTGGGCTTTTATTGGGGGCAATGAGAAAAGGTTTGGTTAGGAATTAGATGTTAGGTTTAAGAATTGTGGTCCCAACTTTGGAGTGGTGGAAAGGACAACTTTCAATGGATAATAGTTGTATAGATAGGAATAGTGAGAATATATGTAGCAACAATATGAAACCATTCTTGCAACTACTCGTCATGGGAAGGAACAAGATGCATTATGAAAAACTTCCTTATAATCCTTTAACATTTATTATGTACCCAAAGCTAACATCTAAACCTATAAGGTTTATTACAATTTTGGTTTTGAAAATAGTTATTTTGATAATGAGATACAAATACAATAGCACTACAAAGAGAGATTTTGCCACAAGCTTGGTTTTTGTCACAGTCCTAGAAAAATAGCAAAGGAAGAAGAATAAATAGAAATAATTATAAATAAATAAATAAATAAAAATTCATTATAAGTGTGACCGTGTCAATAATTAATGACTCATCATTCACCAATAATATGTTTTTTAAGATGTTTTTTTTTAAAAAGCAAGTGATTGAATCTAGGGTATTTTTGTGTTATTGAAGTTGGATGTTACATTAGTTGGGTAGTTCAACGAATAATAGATTAGAAATTTATGGGCCTTTAATTTTTGCCTTATTTTTTTAAAAAAAATGTATAAGTTGTGTTAAACCTAGTAAAGTAAGGATGATGATGTCAAAGGTTATGGAAAAATTAAAGTTCAATTGTCTTTTGAAATAGGATTTGCTTGTTCATGACAATTCATTATTTTTTTCCATTTGATGTTTAATCTTATGAGGTTGGCCTTATAGGTTTAAAATTATTATGTTGACATAAACAATTTTTAAAACATGGGACATATTTGTAATTGCACAAATAGGTCCCACTCTAATATTTTGGTATTAGAGTGTTCAGGTCTTATTGAATCCAATAGATTAATGATTATGACACCTAGGCCTATAACGAAGTTCAAATTTGGCCTTGGCATAATGCCCTAGCAAAGGACTTTTTATAAATTTTCCTATCTTTTTCCTTTCGTTTCGTCTTCAAAAAGAAGGGCCCATGTTCATAGTAAACATCTTACCTCATGGGCACCAAACGTCCCATGACCCCCAGCTTTTCATGTCTCATCAAACCTTGTAATTCCCATTGCCCATTCGCCTCATCATGCGCCCCCACCAACCTATCCTCCACCTTGTCCCCCTTGCAAACCATAAACCACCCACTAATTACCCCTCCAATTCCAACAAATTGTACACCACTTACTAGTTCCCCTACCAACCCCCAACCCTTCATATGAATGTGGAATCCCAACCTTACATTTTCGCAAACCCCTTCGATCATGTACAATGAGGACATTTTTCCCCTCCCACTTATTGGTCCCTATAGTTGGCCATGATCATACCCCCCATCCTACCCCCATTTCTTCAACACGCCCTCAACCTCCACCTAAAGTCTTATGCCCCACCTGTGAGTGCCAATTTATAAATTGAGGGTTAACTCATCATTAGCATTCTTGTGAAACATCTAATTCATCCAATCTCAACGCTTGTGATCATCCTGGTTTAATACCTTCCCTTATTCCCACCCCACCTGCATGAGCTTGGACATGGGTTTCAACATTGGATGTACTTGGGTCCTTTCATTTAGGCCTTTGTTGTCCTTGATTGTATAACCGCATCCCCACCACTCTACAACATGATGTACAAGTGGCATTTCATTTTCCATTGGATAAATTAACGTAAGACCCGTACAATGTGGTAAACTTGCATTTGTTCATCTTCCTACCCCAATGGTGTCTTGTTTAGCCCCTTTGTGTGTGGGGTGACAGGGCATAAGGAAATGTGGATTCAATTCAACGCTTTCTAACAAACAACTAGGAAAATTTGCAAGAAAAGTTTTTTTTGTGGGCCTAAGTTTTGTTAACCAATTCAAACTCTATCCCTTTTCCCCAACATGATCCTCCAATTCACAAATGTTTGCTCCGCATATTAGCCCTTGGGTGTTGAGGGGAATACTTTTAGCTCATGCATTAGCACCATTTTTTCTTGTGCCCACATCCTCAAACACCACCTCAACTTTCACCGCATTACACCCCGAATTAAATGGATACTTCTCGCTTTTCCTTGAAGACTATGAACCAAACCAAGACCTCGAACTCTCTTCTATTTTTTTCAAGTTGACATTCGAATGCATGCTGCATTTATTGACAAATGGTCCTTCTAGGATAGTTTTTGAACACTTTCGAAATTATTTTCATCGTAAAGATTCAGCGAGTGGATTCCTTCAGTTGTTCCAACTTTGTTCTCATATCGCACAGGATCACATTCCACCCCAAATTACATGCATCTTTGGATCGGTCCACCTCTTAACCATGACCAAGCCTTCAAGTGGAATTCGTCCCATTATAGTGGGGGAAACATTAGATCAATTCATAAGTTGCACTTTATGCTTTTAATTATGTGAAGCTTTTGCAACACATTTTTCCCCGCACTAATTTAGAGTTACAATTAAGGGTGGTTGTGAAGCAATAATCCATGGCATCATGTGCACCTTGGACCTTCACCCTGCCTGGGTTGTTCTTCAATTGGATGTGGCAAATGCCTTCAATTTAGTGTCAAGAGGGGTCATATTTCAAGAACTTCGTGTAGCAAATGGGGACATCTTACAATTCGTCCCCTTTGTTTGTGCATTATATACATTTGAATCTTTTTTATTTTATAAACATCATAATCCTAAAGGTGATGTCATAATCATCCCATTTACCATGGGAACTCGTCAAGGTGATCCTTTGGGGGGTACTATTCGCTTTAGCCCATTTTAGGGCCCTATGTTCCACAACTAGTCATTTCCCATCTTATTGATTTTCATCTATTACAGATGACATTCACATCATAGGTCCCCCTTCAATTATATTGTCTACATATGAGCATTTCTAAACCGAACTCCATGTGATAGGTCCTTCCATCCAACTTCATAAATGCGTAACATGGTCACATTTTGGCCTGCCACCAGATTTCAACACCCCATCCCAATTTATCACCCCATTCGAAGGAATTAATGTTTTGGGGGTTTTGTTGGGCACTTTAATTTTCATATCATCCTTGATAAAAAATGCCCTACTAAAGGATGTTCGATATGTGGACCCTTTCCCTAGAATGAATGATGTTTAAGTGACTTTTGGAATTCTAACCTGTTGGTTTCGTGTAACACCCATTGTATTTTTTACAATGCATTCCAAGATCTTTTAATAATTCAGAAAGACCTTTAATTCGTAAACAAACTTCCCTCCCAATAACTTTTGGTGGTGTCAGGCTCATATCAACATCCACCATCACCCCAAGAACCTATTTAGGGAATTGGGCCCTTGTCACCTCAATCATAACTATTAGGTTTATGGTTGATCAACATCCTTTCCTTCTTAAATCCTTAGCACGGGTTGACAATAACACATTTCCTTTCTAACAACACCTCAAAGCGACATGTGATTTTCTACCACCCCCATCTTGTGTGTGTCTTCCTCCATTTTAACAATTCATCAAACAACAAATGGTTCAACTTTAAGATTCCATGTCAAAGCGTCTACACCATCATACCTTTTTTAGCATGGTTTTTGATGGGATATCTAAAGCCCATCGTCCCCAAATTTTATCATGTTTTGGCCTATGGGTGGGTGGGTGGTTGGTTTATAATTCAACTAGTCTTCCTAACCTTTTGATTATCTTTTCCAAATTTTCCATACAATTTTGTACACGATTTGGATTACCTTGTACCTCAATTGCATGCATCTCTCAATGTGTGTGCACACATCCCATCAACCTTGTGGGTATCCACCTTTTACATTGTGCTCATAAAAATGAATGCATTAAAACCCATGATGCAATTTGCGACACCTTTGTTCCCATTGTGTGAGATGTTGGCTTCCACATTAGACAAGAACAATTACATGCATTTCCTTCAACTACATTCAACTCCTCTCATTGAGGAATCGACATTATGCTTACCAAAAATGGCACTCGCACCTTAACTGACATTGTCATTATCGATTCAACTCGAACAGATTTATTTCCCCAATCTTCCACGACTCAAGGATTTGCTACCTCCAATGCAGTTCAAACCAAGGAAAGGAATTATCGCAACCGACACCCCATTAATCAATTCCTCCTCGTAGCAATTGAGGTATTTGGTTGCTTACACAAACTTGTCGATGTGTTTTTACATGATTGCGCCAATGCCATTTAGAGCTTGAAAGGGCCAAAAGCCCTTCATCTTTCTACCTTGGTCACTTTTTTTTATCAAAAAGTTTCGATCACATTACAAAGGATGCAAACATCCTCCATCTTAAGTCAGGCGATAGCTATAGACTTAATTATTTTCCCCCCTTTCCCCCAAATCAAAATAAACATAACAACCCATTCTTTAATAAAATTAAAATAAAACAACCTTCATTACAAAATTATGAAATGGTTTAATTTTTAAAGAACCTTCATGGTTATTTAAATTTCAAAATTTTCAAAAGTCGGTATTTGAATTTACCCATAATTTAAATCTATATTTTGGGAACAATTAATATTTGTGTATCTCCAACAAAGTCATTTTTTCACCTATGGTATTTAAGTATCTAGATCAACTAACATTAATCATTAAATGGTTGTGCCTATGGAGCTAAAATAAATATTCTTTGATAAGTTTAGTGACAAACCTCCAACCAATGTTTTATGAATGATTTGGCAACTTAGAGAAAGTCATTTGGCATTAGGCAAAATGGGATAAACTAGATCCCACCTCACCTTGGGTTGCAACAACTATGGATGGATGGATTGAACAAGTAGCGGGATGCATTAAATCCCACCTTAGCTTGCAATGGAATTTTTTTTGGATGGATGGAAATTTTGGGGAACAACATTGACAAAAATGGTGTTGGTTATGGAATTATCAAAGTTAAATATTCAAAAGACATTTGAGATTTAGAAAAACTTGAATGATCCAATCATGAGTTGATGAATGTTGATTATGCCTCTTTGAAATAAAAATCAATTAATATTCAACATGTGTTCCCATTCAAATATCTGAAATCCCAAAAAGAAACTTTAGCTATGCAATGTGCCAAGTTTTGGATCTTGCCTAACATGTATGAAAACTGAACACCAAGCAAAGCTTAAAGGGGTTCACATATGGGAGACCAAGGTCAAAAATAAAATACATGGGTAACAAGTTTGTTGACACTAGGAAGGAGTCCCAAGTTCCAAGTTCCAACCCCACTTGTTAGCTTTAATATGGATTTTGTTGGGTTTAATCACAAAATCTAAGAAGCAAAATTAGCAACAAACTCTTTAGTCTTGATAGAAGCAAATAGCACATATTGAAATGTTTTCATTTTTTTGAATTTTTGAATTTCACAAAAGTGGTGACTTTTTATTGCTTTTTTTTTATAGCTTTGACACTAAATTAAATATTTCTAATATTTCTTTTTTTCTAATTTAATTTATGTAAAATGATTTAAATTCATAATTTATTTTGACTAGCATCATTTAGTGGTTTTAACCTTTGTGACAAGTTCAAACAAAATCATGAGAAATGATGGAACCATGTAACATGGTTAGGTCATTTTGATTACAAAATAAATTTCATCAAAATGGAAAAATGCATCTTAAAGAATACATCTAAGTTATAGTGTCACCCAAACATTGGGTCCAAGTTGAACAATTACCCCATAGTCCTACATTGATGGAAAGTCTATTCCCTTTGGGCACCTTTGTCAACCAAAAAACTAAACAACAATAGAATTTAATGGGTGGTGGCTAGTTTGATCAAAACAATGATAAAAAATTTAAAATTCAAATCCATTGACATCCAACAAAACTAAATAAAGGTTTCATTTCAACTTACAATGAGATAAGACATTAGGCATTTTTCTTGAGTTCACGTAATTAACCCCTTCAACCCTAAACCCAAATGAAAGTAAAACCCTCGTGTTCTTGTGTTACATTAAACTTCATAGAATATCACTAGATGTGTTTTGTCTTTAGTTATTTTAATTTTTAAAAATGGACATCTAAATAACATTAATACTTATGGAAACATACACACACATGAACTTTCCAATCTAGAGTGTATGAATATTTCAACTTTTACACCAAGTTTGGTCTAAGTTGTTGTCAAATTGAAACACATTAGTTTCTCTAGGTTGTTGGTTTTGTGGGTTCCTAATTTGTGCCTTTTCAACTTCCCCCAAATCTATGGACTGTAGCGACTACTTTGGAGGCAAGTTATAGATATGTAAAGTACCTTGGAGATTAGAAGATGATTATGTTTCAAACGCACCTTCTAGATTTGTAATGTGCCTTTTAGGCCATGAAGAAGATTACGATTTTAAAGTACCTTGTAGATTTGTAACTTACTTTGGAGGCTACGAGGGAGGATTATTCTTTGGAGGCCTAGGATATGAAAACTTATTCATGATCCTTTAAGGTGATTTAAAGAAGGTGGTAAATACCTTCTACTCTTTAAAAGTAAGAATAACATCCTAACCTTTCACAGGAGGGATAACCATGAATATACAATGCATTCTGAATACACATAGGAGATTTCTCCGTGTGTTTTATGTGTAAGGTAACTCCTTCGCAGTGGAGAGTTTTCAAAATAAGTTGTCATGAAGTGGGAGTGAAGGACAAGTATTTGGGGACCTCTTTCCTCCAAGGGAGTTTCATAATATAATGCCCAAGTACCCATCAATTTATTTAATATGCTTATAGGTGGAAGCTAAACAAGGATGTGTCCCAATGTTTTACATACTTGCAAAATATGATTTAATTTAGGTTATCATGTTATTTAAACATTAATTATGGTTAGACATATTTTGAGCATTATGAATGCAATAAACACTAGGAATGCAATGATCACATGTAACAACATGATGAACACTGACACAATTAACAATTCCAACAACAAGAATGTGACAAACATCAACAACACAATGAACACCAAAACACCAACAATGCAATGAACACCAAGAATGCAATGACATTTATAATAACATGATGTGCACCATAAACATAATGAACACTAACAATAAGTAAAACACCAACAACAAAACCAACAAAAGAGAAAGCAAATGTACTTGATAATTGATTATAAACACAATGAAAAATGCTTAGACGATCACGATATAATCTCATTTCCCATGTGGGAGAAGCTACACTTCCCTAACTTTAAACCTAAAACCCACCTCCACCCTAAAACCCAAAACCTTAACTAACCTTATACTCCTTATTTATAAACCCCTAAGAAACAAATTCAAGGTTATTCTTATACCCTATTTGGGTATCAAAACATTTAATTTAAAAAAGATTTGATTTTTAATGAACTAGATATTTCAAATTTGGTATCCAAAAATCTAGTATCCATCCATGTAAAACCTTAATTAATACCTAGTTGATTCTATTCTTGAAAATTTGTTGAAAATTGGGCCAATTTTAAACTTGGGTTGGTACCCACCCAACACCACTATATACCTTAAAATGTAACTTAAATGTCTGGTTTTTTAATGTAAGGTAATTTGAGATTAATGATTAAACATGTAATGGAATTCCGTGAAGTTTAAGCAACAAGATTATTTTTGTTCCATTACATTGCACTAACATATTTTACTATGACATTCATCTTTCCATACAATTAGCTAATTATTTGTCCCCATTATTTTTGGTTTTCAAATCAATCGTTTGTTGCATCCATTTTCTTGTCTATTTCATTAAATTATATGTTTGAATATTAGTGCTCATAAATACCTTCTAAATTTTAGGTTTAGAAAAGGCAAACTTTTCTTGCAATTTCCTATCAACCTATCTCACAATAGATTAATTTCTTTAATCTGTGAATGAATTTTGTTGAATGAAAATGCATTTTTTTAATCATTAGTTTCAAATTATAATTGAAGGCTATTTTGTTATGCCTTGAGTGAACTAGAACCCATAGTGGTACCATGGTAAAAATATCAAAATCCATTTAAATTTACTTATAAATATTACAAATATACCATGTTAAGACTAAATTATTGTCTTTGAGTTCAAATATAACATTTTTGGGGCTAAATATGGTCAAATTAAGAAGCCTCATTAAGAAAGGTGAAGGTACCAACTTGGGTGTTAGTTCACCTTGGCCGTTTTGTTCCATCATGAACAAAATGACTTGCCACAAGAAACTATGTCTTAAAATATATGTTTTACATAAAATCAATTTAATGAGTTTGAAGTTTGTCATCTTTACAAGGAGGGGCCAAGGAAAAATTATAAATTGCACCAAATCGACCTTGAAAATGAATTGCATCTAATTTTTATAAAGAAATCCCCTTCCAAAAAATTACATTTATTTCTCTAATGATTTAGCATATTTTGGGTTTGGCCCATCCTCCCTTTCCCCCTTATAAACAATCAAACTTCTCCCTTCACAATGCCACCCAAGAAAAAACTCTTCTAAAAAGCAAAAAAAGAAATCCACAACTCACCCGCTCCTTCCCCTAAACACTCTTCTTACCCACCCACTCCCCTACCACCTTCAAAAAAAAAAAGGTGGGGGGGGGAAAAATCACTAAACCCTAAACCTAGTCCAAATATTAATTAACTAGAATACAATACACATTTACATTATGGGCATTTTATATTGTATTCTAGTTATGGATTTCAGTAGCAAGCCATTATTTGTAGTCTGGGTACTGGATATAAGTTGAGTACACCTTAGGTTGGAGTGTTAAATTTTAAGAATTGGCAGGAATTTTTTTTAAATAAAAAATTTAATTAAAATATTTTTATTTTTAAATGTTAAATAGATTATTTTATTTTATTTTATTAAAAAAATTTAGAGTGACTAAACCTGACATTCTCTATGTCATCATGCAAGACAATATATATATTTATTTATTTATTTATTTGTGCTATATATCGTCAGTGGGGACTGAAAGAAGACATGGCCACACCCATGTGGGAATCCAAAGAAAAGCCTGAACTTGTTGCAGACTAAAGGAGATCTGAAACATGATCTTTAGTTTGTAACAAAGTTCGTTCTTTGATTTCAATACAACAAAGATAAACATTTTTGATGCAATTTCGAAGTCTTTTGTATTGGAATATGAGAGAATGAATGAACTACAACAAAACAAAGGCAACGACACGATTTGCATGATCGAATTGCTGCCAGACACTACATGAAGTTCCTTTGTCTGCCATTACACGAAGTGTTTTGGGTTATATCCCCACCACCAGCCTACTTGCCACTGGCATTAGCTTTTACTTGTGTACAAAAAATGGGAAGCACAAATTAATGGACATGACACAAATGAATATATTTAAATAAATAAATAAACAAATACATACATACATAAATACATAAATAAATAAATATTTTAAAAAAGAAGAAAACAAAACAAAAGGAAAAAAAGAAAAAAAAACTTTGTTTGTTGTTGTGTAATGTATCAGTGTGTTTCTTTTCCCCCAAATTCGTGATGTACCCACAATGGTGGTGATCATCCCCAAGAGGAAATAGCCAATTGTGGCTAAGAGGAATTAGCCAAATGTGGCTATAGGTCAGAGAGGAAAGTAGAAAAATAATTTTAAGAAACATGTTATATTTTTGTGACTGGTTGGAACCTTTTGCCTAATTATGGCGATTTCAGAAATTTTTTGGGCAAAATCTGATGACTTCGGTGAATTTTTTTTCATAAAAATCATGTGTATGAGTTGCACTCCGGATTTTTTTTTTCTTTTTGTTGCCAAGTGGTGAAAATTTGCCCAAAAGAATCAGTGGTCAGTATATATAGGGAAAAAAAAAGGGTTTAAAAGGGCAAAAAAGGGTTAAGGAGTATTACAAATGTTGCATGTATGTACCTAATCTGCTTGTGGCTCATTTGATTTGGAGCTCCCCCCCTCCATGCAAGCAAAATGGGCCACATGCAGATTAGGGTTTGTGCACCCCTTAGTAAAATCAAGAGAATTACATATAGTAAAGGATGCTGTGAAGCATCATTTCATTCATTCGTCTGGTCATCCATCTGTCCGGTCATCCATTTGTCCCGTCATGGTCTGTTTACTCTGACGGGGCAGAGAAAGAGTGGAATACAGACGTGGCGCGGCAGAGAATAATATATATTAGTGTTGTAAATTTTTAATATTTTATTTATTAAATTATTATTATTATTTTAATATTTTGGGGTTTTTGGACTTAGGTACACTCATCCCGTCTCTTTCTCAACAACTGAAAGAGTTGGGTTGGGCCTTTTTTTCTTTTTTTTTTGAAATTTTATTTAAAATATTGGAAATTTTCAATGTTTTTTATATTGCCATAATTTTTTATTATAGTTCAATGGATGCCAAAACAAGCAGCCGTTAAGCACACTTTTATTAGATATTGGCAATTTCAAGGCTTGCATTTGCCATAATAATAATGGCAATGGATGTCAGTTGCCATTTTAGCACACA
>Ga0209611_10004374_pt1 | contig 24200 bp, 12 predicted proteins | sample S1TSphgellanicum_3_FD_187693 | JGI IMG/M metagenome (GOLD analysis project Ga0209611, IMG submission 187693) | Host-associated microbial communities from peat moss isolated from Minnesota, USA - S1T2_Fc - Sphagnum magellanicum MG (SPAdes) (version 2) | ecosystem: Host-associated > Plants > Peat...
TATAAGTAGTTTGACCAAGCCATTTGTTGCGTCCAAAACAAATGAATCAACCTTGATGTGTCATCCGGGCTCGTTGGGATGGTTTACATCATTGTATGGTTACCAAGCTTAAAGGCAACGATTGTCATCCCAAACACGAAACATTTTTCAAAAAGCCAACAAATATTCGAATCCTTGGCTAGGAATTTATCAAATTCCACATTTTTTTTTCCAAAAAGAACTCCAAGTATCGATGTAGGTGCACACCTTTTTTTCCTCACCTTTATAGTTTTGTGAGGAAATATAGAACGCCTTTTCACCTTCACGATAACCTGTGAAAAACACTTACTCCATCTTGAGCACGTTGATATTCAAAGTTGGCCTAACAATTAACATGGTCAAAAGATGACACAAAGGGATACTCATCCTAACTTTATTTTTCGGAAGGATTTTGTACTTGTCCAAAACCTCAAAAATGTTCAACTTATTCTGATGTTGAATCACCTTTATGGTCCTCTTGTAACTAGACTCCCCTTGGATTACACAAATGGGAAATAGTCATCTAATTGCAAAAGTACAAATCTATCCCTTACAAACAAATAAAGAATATGGGTGTAAGCAAGATAAAGTGAACAACAATTACCTTGTCAAGACTGGAACAAGTGGATTTAAAATAACAACAAAACCCATTATAAAATTATGGAACATTGAATGTTTTCATTTCAATGACTAAATATGATATATGTTTACCTTAATGTGCATTGATTTTCATATTTCAAACTATAAAAATAGGTTTTAAGTAGGTTTTTCACAATACAAATAGCTTTTGATGTCTATTTTTCATTGTGGGCTTTTGATTTCAAGTAGGTGTCAAGTAGGTTTTTACAAAAAAAAATCCAAAAAATTGATGGCTTGATTAAAACATATGTTGATATTCATTTCCTAATTTATTACATATCAAATTCATTAATCTTTCAAACCAAAAAATAGGTTTGAACACATAATTTTCAATAAGTTTCAAATGTTTTTTTAAAATTTTAAATTCATTTACTTTTAATTTTGTTATAATTAGATTCTTATAAATTTAATGAAGCAACTAATGTTAATTGACACATACTTTCACTTCATTTGATGCTACTTTATGGTAGTTATATGAAAGGCATAGGGTTAAAGTGGATATGTCTATTTTTTTGGTATATTTTATCTTGCTTGACCTATATGACAATGCAAAAAATAAAAAAAACTGAAGATACTATATGAAGAGGTGATACAAAGAGGTCAAAATTGAAAGACAAACAAGAGGACTTTTGGATCCATTGGGGCATATTTATAAGAATTTGGCCTAATAATTGGTGTCGACCATTAATAGAAAGCCTTCAAATTTTAAAAAATTTATTGATTTCTCTTACATTGAATTGCTAAAGAGATTATACTATAGACAAAACTTTCTATAGTCAATGTTGACTATAAGGTTTTTTAGTGTTAAACAAAACAGAAAGATGATAAAAAATGTTTTAAAAAGGACAAATGATGGTTTTTTAGGATTTGATAAGATATTTTTCTATAATCGATAATGACTATAAGGTGTTGGGGCTATGAAGTTGAACCCATAAGTAACTTGCAACTAAAACAATGCAAATTTTTTTTTGAAAAGAATAGTTTTATTTTTTATAAAGTCTATAGTCGATGCCATTTATGGGGAACGAAGAAACAAAATTGACAGAATGTGCAGTTTTAAAACTACATCCAGTATAATTCAATGAACTTATATACATTTTCTAGAGGTTATTTCACTATGGTCCTACCAACCATAACCATTTAGCAAAGTTCGAGTAGAGCTAGATTTATTTCTTGAATTAATAGATATTTAAATTTTTTATAAAAAAATGTCACTTCCCTTATGGTCAACACCAACCATAGAAATCAAGAACCTTTTTCAAAAACACAGTGGTTTCCTTACAATAATTAAGAAATAAAATTTGAAAACCCACCTCCTTTGGATTTGTTGAAGTTAAGTCTCTCAACACATTAGTTTGTTCTACTTGTGACTCCTACTCCATATCTGTTTGTAAATATATTATTCCATAATTTAATTTACTATGATATGGCTTTAAAAGAGTTGGAAATCTAGATCATTCTATTGGAGGTCGAAACCTAGATCATGGTATTAAAAAATCCTTGTTCATATCTATATTCATTTCAACCTAGTTGGATTTCCCAGAAACTTACCTCCCTAAATTGCAAAATCTTGGCTATTGAATCAAAATCCAACCCCTAGAATCCTTCATCGATGATACAAAATATAAAGTTAAAGCCTAATCCACATGCTACACAAGTGGAAAACAACTGAAATTGAACAGTAAGTATACCTCCTTTTAAGCATCACTAGAAGGCAATTCCACAACTTTATTTTCAGTGATGAGTGCTTCTTATTTATTCAAAAACATTTCCTCCCCACCATACTCTCAACTTGTAATGCAATTAACTATATTTTGCTTTCTCTTTCCATTAGCAAAAAAAAATCATATCATGAGTGTAGAAATTGAAGACCATAATTCAAACTTTAATATTCTTTGCATTAACCATACAATCTTAAGTTCATAATTTAGACAAAATAGAGGTTATAAAACATTTCATTTCTTTCACCTCTGTTTCTAAATTTATATCTACATCCAAAATGTGATGGAAAGGTGCCACAACACCTTACATAACAAGCATTATCTTGTTTAGAAGAGTGACCATGGAGAACCCTAAGAAAATGTATTTTTGAAAGACACGAAAAATTTCCCGCAATTCGACATTCTCCTTTGATGACTAGGGACATCAATTAATATTTTAAAAATTAAAGAAATGGGTGTGAGAAAGAATTTCTGACGAACAAATCCCAGAATGGAGCTTGGCCATTATCAAAAGCTTCTTGCAACCAAGCCCCATCACCACATCTAACCCCCAAAAAACTAGATACCTTCCCCAAACACTTGCACTTAACTATCTAAGCCCGGGAGTGAGCTTGGCCATTACTATCACAACTTTCACATCGGGTTCATGATTAAATGTGAAATGTAAAGGCCCATGGGGCCGGGAATGTGTTTAAATGTGAAACTCACTGTCACAAATGGGGGAGAATGCAACGGATGAAACCCACTTTGGGAATTGCACTTGAAAGGGAGTTGTGAATGTTCAAATCCTTGGTTGAAAAGGAAAACCAACGCCAAATTGGGCCCCCAAGACACCATTAAAAATATCTTGAAGCGTAGATGCTTAAAGTGCCCTCACATTATTCATTTAGACCTAATTTGCACGAGTTATGATTATGACTCCTGACCACAAATCCTTGAAAAGTAGGGGTCAACTGAAGTCCCATTGAAGCGTGCTATACACAGTTAGAAATATCTTTTAAAAAAATATAATATACTTCCTTTGCATTTTCAAAACAGACTTGATTTTAGAAAGATATGAGTGTCCAAAATTTTGGGACAATAAGAGTCCCAATTTTGGGACTCCCACTTGGGAGTTCTAGGGAAAAGTGACATTTGGATGTAATCCCCGTGGAGAGACATAAAGTATACTATAGGGAGGGGAGTGGTGCCTCCTCCCAAAGGTTGCGGGCTATGTAAAGCTTATGCTTGAGGTTGTCCTTACTAAATTTATCGCACCACTTCTATTCAACTTGCATTAATCACCTTCTTTCTCGGTTGTGTAGGTTGACATCATTTTGAACTTTTTCTTGTGAGTTCGTCCTAATCCCCATCTTGGAGCTCTAACATATCCCTTTTACTCCCAAAGTGTTATGAGCTAAAAAGGGAGCCCCAATTCTCTTCTTCTTTCATTATTTCACTCTCAGACCCACCTTTGGGTCTCTTAACAAGTTTGAGGGCGTGTCAATTATCGAAACTCATTATGAAAATGATTATCAACCTTGGCCAAAGAACAAGGTCGGCCATTGCCGAGTCCTCCCCATGAATTCAATTGAAGAACAAGGTTGACCATCACAAAAACCTCCTTAACATCCTGACAAATGAGTGACCTCGGCAAATGTTGAAACGTCCCTGTAAGCCCAACTGAAAACAAGCTTGGCCATTTCTGAGACCTCCCTAGCAACCCAACCTAGCCCAAGAGTACCTTCGACTTTTGTTGAAACCTCCCCGCGAGCTTGGCCCAAGAAAAATTGCACGCCATGACTTTGACTCAGCATCGGATCAAGCTACCATCGCTTGGGTGCCCTTCACCTTTCGATGACAAAAGAATAGTTCATTCAAGCTCACGAGGTCCATTGTTTTTTTCACTAAAAGAAATTTTGTCCTTTGCAATTAAGAAATCAATGACTAAATGTTTTAAACAACTAGTAATTAACTATAGTTATAGTATAGTTATAGGATATTATTTCAAATCCTAGGTGTAAAAAGTTGTAATCATATATTAATGGTGCATTTTACTAGTAGACGATGACGTGGTAATAGGAAGGATGATGTTGTTTTTTCAATACAAGTTTTCATTCATATGACATACATGATTAATGACAAAATGTGATCAAAAATTTGCTTTACAATGATTCAAAAATGACTATTAATCTATATTCACACATAAGGAATTACAACATGTAGGGAATTGATTTCAATTAATATTATAAATATAAGTAATATATAAACTTTAATTATATATATATATTCTAATATACTTGATATACGATGCATTTAAAAATATTTTATATGAGTAAATTAATTATTACACATTGAAATAAATTTTATTAGAAAATGATATACTAGAAATATTTTTTATATTATAATTTAAAAATAAAATAGAAATGTAAGATGTGCTAAATATATAATTTATTTTTGCATTAAATTTTTATCATCAACTTAAGTCAAAATTTATATACTATATGTATATAAATAAATATTACACAATTATATTAAAGTATATGTGCAAATTGAATATAAATTATATTTAAAAAAATTTATATATATATATATATATATATATGATATATTGGAAGAATGTTTATATAATATAAATTCATAAATCAAATGAAAATTTAAGATATGAAAGGTATATTTTATTTATTCTTGTATTACTCACAAAACTTTTTCCATTTACAAATCATGTGTTTTAATTTTTCCCCAAGGAATGATCATTGAAACATTATTTAATAACAAAATTCATTTTTTTCTTTTGAAATAATTCACATTTTTCATATTTATAAAAATAATAATTTGTGTACATCATTAAAGGAACTTTATGAATAAAATTTTCATTTTTTCATTTTGACAATTTATCAATAAGATATGAATCATCTAATTTGAAGATGTGTGTAATGTTTAAATCAATATGGTCCAAGGTTGTTCACCCAACAAGTGGGGTGGCTTGGTGGTAAAGGAGTTCAATTCCATCCTTGGGGTCCAAGGATCAAACTTCACAAATGACATTATTATGGTGAACAATGAAATATTGATTGAATATTCCACACATAATTAGAGTACCTAAATTAGGTGCCTACCTTAATAGTTAGGTGGTTTATTTATCCATTTAAATTATTTTTAAAACTAGCTTAAGTGGTGACACATGTCAACAATTGATAGGATGAAAAAATGGAAATAAAAAATATTTTTTATTATTTACATTATAATAATATCAATTATAATAATTTAAATAATAAAAACCAATTACACAATGATTAAATTATGACTAATGATTTCACATATGTCTTTTATGACTAATGAATGAAATGTGCCAAATCATTGACACATCATTGTGCCACATCATGTCCTGAACAATTATTATCCTCAACAACTCGTTTATAATGACTTTAAGGCTATTAGTCATTTTAGTCCTTTTAATCCTTTATGACAAAAATACCAATCATAAACTTAGTCATATATTTGAAGATTTCTTCTAATGTTTTGAGCTTTGGCCCGAGCTAATTCGAGTTCCTCAAACCCGTTTCCTCATACATCTAAAGGAAAAAAAATCAAATTGTAGGAAAGGAGGGGAACTTACCTCTTGGCTTATTGTTTACGTTGGAGAAACCTTAACCTAAAAATGAGGAAGAATCCCATATTATACAATTTGAAACCCTATGAATTATTTTTTGCAAAAAATGAACCTTAAATAGTTGACAAATTAACAACTTTCTTACCTCCTTTATTTTTTCCTAGTGTTGCAGCATGAGATTCCTCCTCCTTGCTTATGCCATTTCTTTTCCTCTCTTGTGTTGTTTAAAATTTGTCCACAAAAAAGATTATCACTTCTTTTTTGCTATGGGTTTCGACATTATTTTTTGCTATTTTTGCATTTGTTGAATCAAGTTTGTTAGGCATCAAAAACCCTTTTACCAATTTGAATTTATATTACCTCTTCTTGGTTTGGAAATTATTATTATTATTGTAGATAAGAGGAATAACATATTATTATTAACCTGCTATTATGGGAATATACTTACTATTAATTTTTTTAATGTTTTGTGATTCCAAGGGAACATACATTAACTATGGTGATGATTTGGTTGTTATTCCTTAAGTCGATCAAGCAATAATGCAATAGCTATAGCTTTTATTCATCCTTCTACATAATTCTTCAATATTACCCAATTGATTAAAGTCTGAAAAATCTTAAAATTGTAGCCGAAGTGTCCTAATGCACTTGACACATTATATTGAATAATTTTGGAGATTATGGCATGAAATAAGTGGAATGGCCACTTGTTGTTTGTGCGGGTGTTGATGCTGGGGAGATTGGTTTGGTAAGGCTATCTTGGCTAAATGTCAAGCAAAAGCTAAAAATATAATATAAAGTTGTCCAATTTAATTACTATCAAGGTTTTTTTTTTGCTAATGTCAGAAATAGTACATTCAAGATGCTCGAAGTATTTTGATCAAATTTTACTTTATAGCCAAAAACACATAATGATGTTTAAACAATTGCAATGGTAAGAAATTCCACTTCAAAAATTTTAAGCCATGATAATCTTTAAGTAAATGGTTTTTTTTCTCACCCTGCTTTCATGAATTTGTAATATGTCTACAATTTGCTCCACCTAAGCAAATGTAATTAAATAATCCACACATGATAGTGCTAATGAAATCTTGTTCTAAAATTTGTATCTTTTATTTACATTAAAAAATGGAACCTTGTACCTTCTTCACATTCACAACATTTATCTCTTTCATTTAAATATGTGCTTCATATTATTAATCTTTAATAAAAATATAATTGGTTCAAGATTGGTTGCCACATTTCCCCAAATCAAATAGTATCCCTATTTTTATCTGTGCCTAGTGATCCAATGAAACGTGATGAAGGCTTAATTAGTTAATTCGATGATCATACTAAATATAAATTTTATTGGATGAATTGTTTAACTCGATCTTTTGAAATCCTTTCTTGATGATAATGGTCATCAATGATAAACATATATGTCTTTTGCATATGTCCTTCCAACTTTCAAAAGTTTTTCCAAAAAAATAGAATTCAAGACAGGTTTTATCATTTGCACAATTGAAACATAAATCAAAATATGTTTCCAATATTGTAAGGCATAGTTCATCTTCATCAACCCGATTTATTTTGAGTATTTTTTAGTGAATTTCATGGAAATTGTCCAAATCTCCAATTTCAAACTATCCTTTTGAAGAAAATGTTGCATGACTTCACAAGCATCTTCATTTTTAATTTCCCTATTACTTATTTCAATTAGACATTTTGTAGGACATTCCTTTCAAAGTAATGCTTTGCTTTCCAATAACATCTTTTGTTTTATTGAATTTCCAAATAAATCACGTTTTTCAAATGTAGCTTGCATTCTTGTTTGGATGCCCTTTCACTTGATATTAAATAATCCACTTGCAATGCTACATCTGATATTTCAAAACAATTGTGCCCTTGTCACCACACCTTTGGAAACAAAAACATCAAGTTTGACCAAGATGTTTGGAAATTCCTACTTTGGAAACTTGTTGCATTTTGTTTATCACTATGGATGTGTGCTCATTCTATTGGTACAAGTCATGATCATCCCCACCATGTTTTAAAAATATCTTGAGGGGAAATGAATCATTTATTCTTTTCATTAGTTTGACATTCACCCATATATGTGGGGTGATGATAACTTATGTGTGTGATGTGTGATATATCCAAATTTCCAATTGTTGAATAACTAAAGGTAAAATACACATGTGGGCTTTAGTAGTAATGTGTCTGCCACATGATTTATTTTCATGTTGTGATACATTTGCCATATATACACATGGTGCACATACAAATTGTACTTGTAGATGTGCATATGCCATAGACGACTTAATATGTTACAACTTCATATAGGTGACATGCATATTTCACTGGATAATTCTATTGGTGCTCAATTATTAATTGCACATACATTAGGTTCATGCTTCTTGCACATCTAGATGGTAGATTTGTATGGAACATTCACATGCCTAGTGCAATCACATATGTGGGATGTAAACTTACACCACATCCAAGTTCAAAATATTTCAATGTCAAATGCACAAAATCTCTTCTATATGTTTGAAAATTGCCACGTTGCAAGTGTTGGAATCCAAATGGGTTGTGATTTGTTTACGATATGTGATTCTTATTTTAATTGTGTTTTACCATGAAAATTTAGTTTTTTTTAGACAGAAGATATCCTTTTATTTATGCCAATTTACAACATCTAGTTCTAAAAGAGATATTTTAGTATTGTTGGTTTCCCGTTAACAATGTGTTCATTACTTTTTGGTTACGACATGTTTTTTTCCAATTAGATCTTGTCTTGTCAAAATCATGCCAATAACAATTCACATAATTTGATTAGTCTATGCTATAATTATGACTCTAAAAATCATGCCTTTTATATTATCTACCCTTCCTTTACACTTCTTTATGTGGTCTTCCACCCATCTCCCTATTTCTCTACTTCTTTTGAGATTTAAAATGAAGCCAAATTGATTCATCATTAGGTAAATGGCAATTCTTGTAGGATCGACCTTGCTCTTAATGTCCTACTGCTAGAGTCAATTCTTGTGATGACGGTATATTACTATTTTGTTTCATTTGTCTTTTCAAATGTGAATCTATCAAATTGTGGTTGTTCATGATCAAGGAATCAATTGAGTGCCAAATCTTCCTAATTGTTCCCCACTTTTAAACTCATTTCAACAATTCATTTCATTTTTCATTTGTTTCCTAATCTTGGGAACAATTATGAAATTTAAAGAATGGAATCTAGTTAGGGCCTTGTATTATATCAATTTCAATTTGATCACCCTGATTCACTTTCAATATTCTGCCTTGGATCCCATAATATCTAGCTACAATAATCTTTCAATGATTTTTTTGTGTGTCAAATCAACGTTGTTCTTTGTCTGATTCCATATTCATCCCACTCATTTTTTAAAACATATTGTTGAATTTATCTTGATAGGCATTCCATTTGCCATCCTCCCCGCTCCTTGTCCTCTAGAGCATTCAAATTCATGCTTTATGTTTGATCGCATTTCATTTTTTGTTGCCTTCTTTCTTTTTCATTATTATTTATGTGTCCTTGGTAACATGGAAAATTTCATGCTATTGGATGCTCAAAGCTAACTATCATGGTGGACGATTCAAAATGACTTCGGTCTTTGAACAATGTTTGTGTGCTATGTTTTTGTTTCAACTAGGATCCTTGCATATATCCAAGGATGTCTCATATGATTTTAATAACTTGGTTTTGAATTCAGTGTATTAGATTCTTATTACCTCCTTTCAAGGGAGACAATGGATGGTTGGCTGTGGGTGTTATCGCATTGTTGGCGATAGTTTTATTCATAACTCTCAAGAAACAATCTTAACGCCATGAATAGCAGGGTTTATGATCAAGATTGTGAAGCAAAAACATGAAGTTAATGACAATCGACTTTTGTCTTCAATCAAACCTTCTTCATTTATTTTCATTGAGTTGTCTGATTATTCCTCAGGTGACAACCTAACACCCCATTTTTCATCCACAATATCATTGAATTTGATTTCTTAATATGGTTCCTTATAGCCATAGTTTCCATCATCACAACCGTTTTTTGCCTTGTCATCACAACCCACATCCTCTTTTGGAAGTATTTAGTTAGTGGTTTTTTGTTTGTGTTTAATGGTGCTTATAAGATAGAGCTCCAATAAGTTGCAAAATTTGGATTATGACAAGATATTTGTTCAAAAAGTCCAATTTTTGTTGACTCTTTTTTATGGGGATGTATTGTTTGAATTGCTACTTGTGCTTCCCAGTGTTCATGGCTCTTCAAAAATGTAAGGCATGCATAGAAAGAATGATGGCCATGTTTAGTGTAAGGTGATCACCACTAATATTAAAAATAGTTTTGGGTTGAATTTCAAGAAAACTTGTTGCTTGGGTCACTTACATTGTGTGCAAGATTATTGTGAAACTTTGTGCACTTTGCCTTTCGCAATGAAACCGTATAGTGCGATGAGAGCGTTCATATTCCCATCATAGGTAAAATGTAATTGATTTCGTTCACTTCTTCACTTGGATGCAAATTTTGTCATGCTCCTCCTTTTTGCATCATTGGTTACAATGGGAGAATCTATTATGTTGTGCATAAAATCCAACTTTTATGAAGAGCAACAATTCACCTTGGGGTACACAACCATCCTATTATGGATGGCAAGTGTAGGGAAACTTTGGAAGAGACTAGAAGGTTGATTGTAGAGGAGGTTGTTCGCACGCCTTATGCGAAGATGTTTGCAATTTCCTTGAGTGTTAGCAAGACCTTCTTGGCTAGGCACCTACTAGATGATTATAGCGATGGTAAAGTGGAACTTCTCAAAAATGAGTAGTTGGAACAAATCTATGACAAGTTCTATGAATTGAACTCTCCCAATGTTCTTAACCTCGTTGCTTCTTTCAAGCATTGTCTAGGTGGTGGTTACATTAATAACATCCTTGAATTGAAGTCCAAGAGTCGATATGACTACATCTAAGAATGTTGCTTCCTTGGACAAGTTTTTACACAAATGGTGATCATTTTCAAGATGTCCATAAATGGTGCGGGGGGTGGAGCAAGTCTTGTCACATGAATGTAGCTTGCAAGGGATTTGTAGAGTGCTTGGATCATGTTTGATCATGTGAAGTGTGTGGTTGGTTGGACAATTATGGCTTGTCATGTGTACAATCTAACTTATTGCAAAGCGATGGCCATTATGGTTTGTGACATGCAATTTGAGCACACAAAGGCTCAACAAGTAATGTGGACAAAGTTCAATGACATGGTGCAGAAACACAACTTTTCAAAACCAAATTTCAAAGGATTCATGGCTAATAGCATAAAAGCCAATTGGAATGTGATCATAATTGTTTATGGATCAAAGGACCCCTCTATGTGGATGATTGATAAAGAGCACATATGTTTATTCCACTAGACTCAATTATCTGATGAACACTAAAAATAATTGATCAAACTCGAATTCCAAGATCAACACATCTCTCTTTGCCACCAATACATGGGTGTAAAATCCCTTGAGGAGGTCAACAATCAATATATTCTAATTCGTTGTTGGAGGCTTTCATCTGGGGTTGTTTTTAAGGTAGGTGTCCATGAACTTGGCAATTGGCTTAGCTTTTAGCATTTTCATGTTACAATGGCGAAGGTTCTTGGTTCATGTGAGTATTTCGTCTCATAACTTTTTATGATTTTCATTTTTTGTTTGCATTTTAAAACATGAATTCCATTTTGTCGCAACCCTAGTCTTGGGCTTGCGACTAAGGCAAGGGCTTACGGAAGTGCGGGCCAAGAGTGAACTTGGGAGTCACATTTCATGCTCTCGAGAGTGCAAAAAAGTTGAGGGAATGAACCTCACACTCCCAAGTGAATTCCCACTTTGGGAGTTAGAATCCCATTGGACTTTTGAATATTTAAAAGGCTATTTCAAGGGTCAAAACTCATTATATTGAAAATTTATTTAGATCATTGAAAAGTTCTTGGAATGTAAATGTCTAAAATGGGCTTGCACGACCCATTTGGACACTTCAAACATAAGTTATGGCCAAAAGAAGGGCCGGGAGTCAAATTAACAATTTGACTTCCAATCACTAAAAGTCAAGAATCGCCCTAATTTCCTTGCATTCAAGTGGCATGCCACATACTGTTAGAAAGTTCTTTTGACAAAGACTATAACTTTTCTTTAGACCTCGTCTCAATCGGAGATCTACACACAAAGTTATGAGCCCCCAATGTTGCGGGAGTCCCAACTTTGGGAATTTCGAAACTCCCACTTGGGAGTCCTGGGACAAAATGACATTTGGGTGCTAGTCTTATGGTTATGCACAAAGTATACTATAAGGGGGAAGGTGATGGCTAAACCCAAGTCCAGGCCGTGGTGAGTCTTATGAGTCCGTGTTTGCTCATGGCTCATTTGTGCACCAAAGGGTTCCAGCTACGCACTAATCAACCTATTGTTTGGTTTGTGTAGGTTCGTGCAGGTTTGTGTGAGTAAGTGATTTGCTTGTCAATCTTCCTAGTCCCATCCCGGAACTCCAACATGCCCCTCTACCCCTGAAGTGCTACAAGCTAGGGAATGCGCCCCAACTCCTTTTTCTTTCGATGTCTTTTTCATTGGGCTCGTAGCTAAGTCCATCAAGGAGTTTGGGGGTGTGTCACATTTGCTTTCCAATTCCACTTACATTTCGTTTCAACTCCATTGTGACATTTTAAATTTTATTGATGTTTTCTTTCCTTTGAGCTACAAAAGTTCAATGTAATCTGGTATAAATTGTGCCTAACATTTGGTTGTAATAGTTGGGAAAACACGACATTTATTAGTACATAGCAATGTCTAATGACTATGTTCATGCTTTCAAATAGTCTATATTTTATAGACAATATTTGTGAGGTGGTCCAGTTAGTCATGGACTCGATAAAAATGAATTATTGTTGAGAAGGGCACAAGGATCAAGTGATCCTACGAAACTTGTGACCGCTATGGCAAATTACACATTTGGGTCATCTTTCACAAATCACCTTCCGCACCTTGAAGGAGAAGAGGTGTTTGGATTTGCCAAGTAACTTGCTAATTATCCTCCAAATGTAGTCAAAGATTCCCATTATCTTGACTATGTGAATTTATCTTGTCCATAGGTATCCATTTTGATTACTAAACCCAATATTGTGGAGGATGTACACATTCAACAACCACCATGTGGTTATAATAATTTGTTACCTTTGTTATCTCAAGGTGGCTTGGAGTTGAAAGAAAATATTTGTGTTTATGGCTAGTGGTGTATTGAATGTTACCCACCCAAATCTACAATTCAATGTTTTGCACTCCAAAAAACCATAACATTCAAATGCAAAGCAAGGATCAACTTTTACAAATTTCTGAATGGAACTCCTACTCCATGTTATTCAAGTTTTTGGATTCAATATTATAACAAATCATTTGAACACCATAAACACTGGTTTCATCCCGATGATTTGAGCTATTGTGTGGGTGGGACAACTCGAAAATTTATAGTTATTAAGCTTGTAGTTCCAACTATATGGCCCATCCAAGAAGGTATTAATTTGACCCAAAAGGAGGTAATAACTCTAGAAAAGGCAAGGTTTTCCTTTGACCACCTACTAGAAACAACATTTGAAGTTTATTTGGCTTCCAATCTTCTAGTTCAAGCAATTCCCCATGTGCATGCTGTGAATTATTAGAGCCATGTGAGGTCGTCCAATGCAAGTTGGCCTATAACTTGTGGTGATAAGAAGGTGAAACGACCTTTTGTGTTCAAAATAACACAACACACAACAATTGGGAGCTAGCATGTTACTTCTTTAATGTACTATTTTCCCCGTTGTTGATGTTTCATCACTTGAATATGGACGAAGTTACAATTTATTTTTTTATGATAAACGATATGATGTCATTATTGGTAATTTCTTTCAATGTTCATATGTCTATTTTGTCATAATGTTGGCAAGTTCTTTGGTGGTTGTGGGGCATATGTGCAATGTAAACATGTGTATCATGTCTTGCAAATGATTATGTTATCTGGTTTCATGCAAAAGTTCATCCATTACTGCACATGGAGTTGGGATGAAGTTTAACAATTGCATATGTTTCAAATCAATTATGTTTTCTCATTCATTAAGCTTGTTGTAATTATTTCCACTATGTAGGAAGTTTTGTTTCTAATTACAATTGAATAATTTTTTATCCACTATGTATTATTTCAAATGTTTTTATGAGATGTACATTTTATTTTGTTTTGGTGATTATACATTAACGGTGTGGCATCAAAGTACATGACTTGATAAATCTTTATACATTGCATTTGTAATAAACCATTGATAATCATATTTTGTTTTCATGTGTATTGTCTTATTCAATAAAATACCTTAGTACCTTGCCATTACAACACATGTTTGTCAAAGAACTAATATATTTGTTAATTTAAATTCATCAAATATTTTCTCAAGCATGTAGTTTTTATCATTTCAATAGTTCTAAAAATATTGAAAGTATTGTATAAGAACCTTAGATATTTGGAATATTGGTTGCACTAGGAATGATAATATGTTTAAAGTCAATAAATCACTATTGATTCCCCAACAAATCATGCATGTGACGTGGAAAAATATTCCATGACAAGGTGTGGAATATTTTGCCACGTCATATATTAATTCCACATGGTAGATGAATATATTGGGAATATTTTTATGTGGCATGGAATATTTTAAAAGATTCTTTCTTGTTCATGTCAGCCTGCTCACCTATTCACCCACTCATTTGTTAGCATCATTGTGACCAAGGTTTCAAAACCAATTCTCACCTTGAATACTTCAAGGTATCATAAAAGGTGATGTCCTTTCGAAACTTGTTTAGAGGTTCACATTGGGTTGAAAATCATTCATTTGTAACCCTTCCATTTAAATTTTTTTTCGATACCTTGTTAGGGTATTAAAAATTAATGGGGTCAAGGTGGTCGGTGTCAATAATTAGTAAATAACATTTACTACGATAGTTGGTATTGGTAGGTAGGACTAGAAAAAAAAAGAATTAAAGTTCCATTGCATAAGTGCTGCAAAGGCAAAGTTGCCCCTAACCCTTTTCTTTTCTCCTCATTTTCTCCTTGTAAATCAGGAGAATGTTTAGTTTGGAAGGTGTGTTTAAGGCCTAATGTTTTGTTTGCTTTGGTTAATTAATGTTCATTGTCATTTAATTCATTGCATTGCTTCCTTGTTGTGTTTTGTTAATGATCATTGGTGCCCCTTTACTATGTTTTGTTGGTGTTCCTTTTCAGTCTTGTGTTGGTGTTTGTCAATGTCCCCTTGCTATGCTACATTGATGTTTAGTGGTGCCCCCTTGTTATGTTTTATTGATGTTCATTGGTGTGCCTTTGTTATGTTTTGTCAGTGTTTGTCTACACCCCCTTGTTGTGTTGGTCCATGCCCTTTTGTTGTGTTCTATTGGTATTTTTCAACGCCCCCTTGTTGTGTTCTGTTGGTGTTCATTAATGCCCCCTTGCCATGTGTTGTTGGTCATCTTCAACTCCTTATGTTTTATTGATGTTTGTCAATGCCCCTTTGTTATGTTTTGTTGGTTGTTTGTGCTTCTCCTTGTTGTGTTGTGTTGGTCATTTGTGCCTTCTTATTGTGTTTTGTTGGTGTTCATCAACACCCCCTTTTGTGTTTTATTGGTCATTTGTGCCTTCTTGTTGTGTCTTATTCGTCGACACCCCTAATTGTGTTTTATTGGTTGTATGTACCTCCTTGTTGTGCTTTGTTGGTGTTCGTTAGTGCTTGCTTGTTACGTTCTATTCATTTTCTAGCATTATTCAATAGTAAGGTTTTTTTTCTTTATTTTTTTATAGAATGTTTTTTCTTTGAAGTGTTTTTTTTTTCCTTTCTTTTTTCTTTGTAATTTCGTTTTAAATATGTGTTTTTAGCTACCTTAACTTTAATTTTTATTTAAATTAAACATCTTTTAAAGAAGAGTCATAAGTATTTGACAAAATGTGTATTTTTTCATGTGCAAAATTAGGAGCATACTTGCACAAAAATTTTCACATCTTATACCTTTCACCTCAATAATCTTGTAAATCTTGTAAATGCTTGTAATCGCTTTGCTTTATTTGTTGGTAATTGTTCGTAGTTTTAGTTTGTAATTGTTTTGGTTGTTTGTATTTTTTATTTGATTTTTTTTGGATAGATTAGATCATGAAACCCATAATTTTGTTAAAACTTATAATTAATTTTAATTTCTCCTCCAACCTATTTAATATCTTGTAAGAAGTGTTGTCAAATTAAAATGAAAATGTGATGATAGTTGATGGTGAAAATGAAATTGGTTTAAATGAATGGAATATGAAAGATGAAATTTTGAATGACAACTTTTAGACAGAATAAAACATAACAAAAGAAAACAAATCCAAATGAAAACAATGAGATAGAAATAGACTTTCAAAAATTACATGTTCAAAGGGAAAAAATGGAAAGGACATAACATGAATGAAATTTGTTGAACTTTTTATTGTGTAAATGATGATAAAGAAGTTGATAAATTGGAAATCCTTAAGTCATGAAATATCTACTTTGTTACAACAATTTTGTGCATGTTTTTAATCCAAACACAAAAGAATGAAAAATACTTTTAATATATTATAAAACATGTATGGTAAGATAGCTTTGGAAAAACATGTGGATATTGTTCATGTAATAATTGTCCAAAATCTTGAGGAAGAAGTAAATGCCTTATTAAGAGGATCAATTGAAAAACAACCAACAAAAAAAAGACTATATGTTTTAGGAAATGCAAGATCTTTCAATTGTGTAAAATCAATTGCCATTGTAGATTGTGGAAAATGTTTGGTTCAAGCATCTAATTTTACATCTATGTCCTCGAGTTGTCTTCCTTAAATTTTTTTTTCTTATGAAATATTACTTAAATTGGTGGAAAAAATGAAACAATATATGTTTTACCAAAATTGGAAAATTATATATCTACAAGAATAAGTTTTGATTTATAACTTGGCCTAAAAGGTTGTGGAAGGGCATAAAAGAATGGAACAATGCATGTTTAAATTCAAACATTTGCCCTAAAAAATTGAATACTTTAATGAAGACAAGGTGAATTGATATTTTAAATTGCTTTCATTCTTTTTTTTTAATTTAAGTTTTTTTTGTTACTCAATTATGTTTGTTTAATACATATATAACATTTGTTTAATTTTGGTAACAACTTTGTTAATAAAATCATTATGTTCCAAAAGGCCTTGCAATTCAAGCATGTTATTATCTTTTATTACAATAGGGATAATACCATCAAAATTAATGGTAGGGTGCCCTTTTTTCTTACTTGGCACATTTTTCAAATAATTGTGAATTGTCTTTCTCCTATTTTGAATGCATGTGTTTTGAACTAGTTAGTAGCCATTTGTTATTATTTGATGCATTGTAATCTACCAAATTTGCCATGTGCTTGAAATGCAAGGAAAAGTTAACCGCCTACCCAAGTTAATTTGATTGATGATGATTTTGGAATTGCTTTTGAGTTATTTTTGTTTGTTACCAATATCAAAAAGGAAGTTTGAGGTGTTCTAGAATAGTTCCTTCCTTTTCTAAGAAAATATTAAAAAAAAGGTCCCATAACATGTTATGTTTAATGCTAGATTTCATATTAAAAATCCTTTGTAGTATCTTCTTTTATTGGTTGTGAAGAAAAGGTGAGCATTGTTGAAGAATATGGTAATTGATCATTATAGCTTATGTTTTTAAAATGCTATTATTATTTACACCCAATGGCAAAATTTGAAGTTGAATGTGTAAATTAAATGAAAAATGTAGAATCTAATCTTGATATTTTCTAACAAACTCCCAACACAAATGAGCCAACTGCAAAACTTGTCCCTAGGGAAATGTTGATTTTTAAGCATTATCAAATGGATTCCAAGGAAATCAAATGCCTTTTTAAATGATGGATAAAATATGAAGCCGTGTTTTTTATAGTTGATTTTTTGGCTTGCCAAACCTTAAGAATTATTGGGTCACAAATTGAGATTGAATTTTTTTCGGCTTTAGTAAGGATAATTACAAAGTTGAAATGTTGTTTACAATCAGGAAATTTAAAAAGATTCATATTTGTGAACAAAAATTGGCCAAATGATCTTAGGATTGATTATAAACCACTTTTCAATTTAGTGGAGTTGATTGAAAAAGATTAGATTTTGAAGAATTAGAAAAGTCTGAAAGTTCTCTTGAACAAGATGAACTTTTGAACATATAAAATGTTTACATAATTTATAAAATTTTGATTTGTAAGTGTTTTTTAATAATAAAAAAAAATCAAAATGACAAAACTTTTGATACACTTTGTTTGAAAACTGCCTTTGAAAAAGCACTGAAACGTTTGAAGTTTGTGAAAACCATCACTTTGAAACTTTGGGGGAAATTTTTAATTTAAAAAAAAAAAAAAACCCTCCCTGGGTCTATTGTAAAATAATAATAATAATAATAATAATGATAATAATAACTGGATGGGGTATCAGAAAAGCTTCTGAAACCCGGACCTGGAGGGTCTTTAAAAAAATTGAGACCCGCCCAACATTGTACATAATCTTCAATTAATCCAAACCTTTTTGCCCAACCACCAAGTTCTAATAATCGCTCATAAATATAAACATATTTGACGAAGTTTAGGAGGTTGCGGTGGGGCATTGTTCAAGATCATTAGCGATTTTGGGTACACCTCTACCTTAACTCCCACCACAAAACCTACCCTAAAATATGAAGTGAAACCCTAGTTCCATAAAAACCCTCGACCTATTTAACCCTAAAACTCCCGACGCAAACCCCCAACCTATTAAACCCTAAAACTCCAAACGCCCTAGAAGCGCAGTGCCCGAGTTCAGTGGCGTTTCCTCGTCGTCGCACTCACCGTTGTTGCGATGCGGTGCGGTTCGCAAAAGAGATTCGATGTTGTTGCTTTTACTTCTTTTCTGAACTTGAACTTTGTTTTGATTTGGCCTGCGAATTGTTGTTGTGTTCTTGCTTGTGGACTGGGTGCCGACAAGTTTCAAAGCTGAAGAGTAAGGAAGAGTACGGAGGAAAAGGGGCAACGATGATTGTTTTCTAGCTTGTGACTCGTCGTGCTCCAAACGAGTTGTTGGAAACAAAAATGTGGAAGGAAAAAAATTTCTTTTGATACTCTTTGTATGTTTGGTGGCTTTGTGATAATGGTGCTCTCTAATTCCAAGTTGAAGAGAAAGAGAAAGGAGGAAGCAACGGCGTCTGCTGCCGTCCTCATCCCTCCACAAGACACAAGCCCTGCTGCTGTTGCTGTAACGGATACTGTCGCACTAGTCAGTGGCTCCTCAATGAAGCCTTTGACGAAGAAGACGAAGAAGCAACGCATACTCAACAAAACAGAAGGTGAAGCCGTGAAGGCGCCGAGTATTAAACCTGCTGATGGAGAGGGTAAAGAGGAAGAAGAGTGCGTGGTGAAGGTTGATGATGTTGGCGATGCAGGTCTCGTGTCAAGAAAGAATGAGGTGACTCTAGACGGAGCGAAAGAGAAAGGGATCAAACTACAGAAGCGCAAAAATAAAAGGAAAAACACTTCTGGGATCCTGGAAGAGGGCAAAAGTGATCCATTGGAAAAGAGTAGGAAAGAGGAAATAGAAGATGGCATTGTCTGGGCGCCGACGGAGGAGGAGGTCGGGAAGGAACGGAAGCGCACTAAGAAGAGCGAGAAAAACTCTCGGAAGCCAAAAAAGCCAGAGACGGAGGACTCGCCGGCAGCAGGTGATCCAGACGAGGGTTTCAGGCTCAATGCGACAGCAGAGGACAACGAAGAACAGGATCAGAATGGGACTGCTGCTGCCGAGAGAAAGCTTCGGGTCAAGCCGCGTTGGCCGCTGGTGGATGGCAAGAGAGTCAAACCAGGTAGTGCTCCTCTCGCGGTTGCTAACAATGTGGTGGAAACCAGCGAGAGCAAAGGGAACGAGGGTAATGGAACTGCCGCTGCAGAAGAACAACTTCTTAGCAACCCTGAAACAGATGATGGCCTGAAGAGTGGCGACAAGACTGCTCCTGAGGTGACTATTGAAGGGGTGGAGGACAAGAAGCAAAAGAAGAAGAAGAAGAAGAAGAGGGCCACTGACAAATGGGGAAAGATCATAGAACCCGAAGCTCCAGTTCAGGAAGAAGATGGCAGACAATTCAAGAGCAATGAAGCAGAGATTACCACCAATGAAACCCTAATGAGGTTTGTTTCAGGACTTCAATTGCACAATCTTCTCATACTCTGCTTCAACCTAACGTTTACAGAAAAACAGAACACACATCAGAGGAGGACTCTTTATGGGTTTAGGGTTAAGGGTAAACCCTATATCCTTCATCATCATCTGGGCATTGAAGATAATTCTTGTTATGAGTGCAGTAACAAGAATTCGTTGCTGGCAACATCATTCAACTTGAGGAAGGTGGTAGTTGGAGGAATGCCCTACTATTCAACAGAAGATGATATCTGTGACTTCTTTTCTGAGTGTGGCACCATTGAAGAGTTGGATTGCATGACATTTCCTGATACTGGGAAGTTCCGAGGCATAGGTTTCATCACATTCAAGGTACACCTCTCTTAACTCTTTTCTGTTTGCATGCATCAGGGGCAGGTGGGCGTGATGGATGTTGTAAGACTGCCTTTGTTGGGTTTTCTGCCTGGGAGTCTGATTGATGTGGATCAAAGCTGAACTTGGAGCATGTATTTCAAGCATACAATGTCTCTATTTTTGAAGAGAAGATGCCTTCTGGCAAAGGTTTGTGGTGTTTTACTCAAGTGTGTGTGTTACTGTCATGGTGCAAATCAGATATGTGTTTAGAAAACAGGAGATCAACACTGTCTGGCTTTTTCTCTTGTTAAACATGTCTGGCAGAGAGGAGAAATACATTCATGCACCCAAGGTGCAGAGTTAAGGATTTATGGTCAAAGCTCACCACAGAAATTGAGTCTCTGTATGCAATGATGTTCTCAAATAGGAAGAACAGATGCCTTGTGTGGCAAATGCTGTCAATACGATGAGTGCTGATGCATTGCAGAGAATATTTCAGGAATTCAATTGTGTGCTTAAAGATTATGTTCAGGTTGCAGGAGGACCCAACTGCTATCCTCTATGTGGGCCTCTCTATGACTTGGGCTTAGATGCTTGCTTGTACAGGGGCAAGCTAAATTGGAATTAAGCTTATGCTCACAAGCATTTAAGAGCTTGAAGGAGGTTGCTGTGGACTACTTTTTCCATTAGTTGTGTCTTGAGTTGTAGCCAACATCTTTCTGTCTTCCTGCTGCTTCAAGAAATGTTATAGAAACTAGGGATGCATGTTTTTGTTTACCATTTGCCAAAACATTTAAGCAGATTAATACATACTTAGCTACACCACTGTTAGGACCTGATGCAGTAGTGGGGAGTGATGGCAGATAGTCACTGCCATCCATTGTGAAGGTGATAGTCATCAATTTTGTGAGTGTTACTCATGAGGTTATGACTGCTCAATTCTTGTCATGCTTGTTTTCATTGTTCAGGAATCAACTTAAGAGATGCCTCAAAGTGTTGTCATGGAGTTTTCTACTCGACCAGAGAGCCTCCAATTATGTTGTCATGTTTCGAAGATCAGATGCCCTCCGGCAATGGACTTCAATATGATGATCACCATTGCAGACTTTTATTCAAATTTGTATGTCAGTGTTGTGGTGTAATTAGATGTGGAGAGCCAAGACTGTTTGGTCTATTCTAACTTATGTGGCAGAGGAGAAATGCACTATCTGCACCAGGGTGCAGAGTTTATGATTTTGTGTTTTAGAACTGACCACTGAACCTGTGTTCTGCATGCAATGATGTTCTCAAATAGGAAGAGCAGATGCCTCATGGCAAAGGCTGTCAATACGATAAGTGCTGATGCATTGCAGAATCTTTCAGGATTGCAGGTGTAGTGTGATGTTTTTGCATTCCGGATCATGTACTTGTGTACTGCATGTCATGAGCAAATATTAGGTTAAGGTTTATGTGGTCTGTCAGGGAAGAGAATCGTATTTGTGCACCAATAACCTGCAAGTGATGCCACACATTTAGAGGGACAGATGACACGTTTCTCTTCCAAGTATTTCCCATTGCTGTCAAACTGGCAGTACTTTGAAAATGAGAATACTCTGAAATACTTCAAATGCTACAAATCAAGAATTATTCACATTGATTCAGTGTCTGCACCACCGGAGTCTGCAGTCTCCACATATGATGATCATCTTTCTGTTTGTGCAGACTGAGGCAGCTGCAGAAAGAGCACTAGCACTGAATGGAGCAGACATGTAAGGTGTCATTGTTCCTTCTGGATATCCAAATTGTGGCTTTTGGGTGGGCTTTGCTTTTTGTTCAACCTGCTTCCTAATTACACTTGGCATTGTATGCTACTTTTTCTTATAGAACTTGTGTATGTGGTGGTTTTTCTGCAGGGGTGGACGGTTCTTGAAGATTGAGTTGTGCAAAGTTAAACCTAAAGCAGAATCAGAGAAGCAGGTGCATCATGAGGCCCCAAAGAAAGTGCAGGGCTGTACATCTGCTTACATAGGGAATCTGGCTTGGGATGTAACAGAGGCTGACCTACGCAAATTCTTCAAAAAGTGCAAAATAGATGCCATAAGATTTGCACTGGACAAAGAGTCAGGAGAGTTTAGGGGTTTTGGTCATATTGATTTTGCTGATGATGAATCTTTGGAGGCTGCCATAAAGCTTGATCAACAGCTTGTTTGTGGGAGGCCCCTTAAAATTGCATATTCCGTGCCAAAGAGAATTCAGAGGGATAGATCAACAGAGCAGCTAGACCGCACAAAACAACCCAAGACTTGTTTCACATGTAATGAACCAGGCCACATGTCATATAATTGCCCCAAGAAGGAGTTGGTTTGAAAGAGTTTAGAAGTTTGATACTTGTGCAACTGAAACAAGGTGTGCACAAGATTTTGTAATAATCTCTGGTCATCCCCTGTTTTGATGGATTTCACCTCAAGGATCTGGAGGTAATCTAGCCCTCTCTCTGTTTTCTCTGCCTGTGGTGGGGTTGTGGGCTTCCTTTGCACAAAGGTAAGTCACACGATTTTAAGTGTTTCATTTGAAAGAGTTGTTGGGATTTCATAAAAACTCCTTGTGTTTATGACCTATCCTCTCTGATGGCTATTAGTCTCAGTGATAGATGAGAAATTCAGGTCCCACTATTGGAAAGCCTTGCCAGAGATGGTTTAGGTTGTGTGATTGAGGGCAACCTTTCCTTTAAGGCTTTTCAGGGGTGGTGAAGGTGATTAGGTTTGTGGTTAGGTGTTCTTAGCCCATGATTGTTGCAAGTGGCAACCTCTCAAATTTGGGATTTAATTGCATAAAAAAAATCTTTCTTTGGGCAAAAAAAGGCTACTTTGTGAATTTTGTAAGAAAGAATCATTGGCAACAAAGATTCTCACCACTATCAATTTTGTTGATAGTCAGCTAGGGTGAACCAGCACCTACAATAGTACTTTCACCTTCTTGAGTGGGTATCTTAGAGTCTATATTTGTTGTGGGAAATGTAAAATTTGGATTGAGAGACCCTATAAGGACCATATATGTATAATGTTTTCGAAGCTGATAAAAAAGCTTATGATTTTTGACCATCGAACCAGTGTAGGTTCTGGTTCAACCAAGACATTAAATTTTAGCACAAGTAAAAAAAATGGCATGTATAAGTGGATACAAGTAAAATCTCTTTGGGGAACTGAATAATTCTGGCCTCCCTTCTTCCTTGTTGATCATGACATTTTCAAGTTGAGTCATTCTTTATTATGATACTTCTTACACACTTGTGCCACATAATGATCAACATTATGATAGTTGTCACACACTTATGTCACACAATGAATGACACTAAGCACTGAACAGGAATATCAAGTTAAATGTGGCATTGTGCGTCGCACCAAGCTCAATGTAGTTGCAAGCTAGTTCCTAATAAGAAACTTCTTTTTTATTGTACCTGAAGTCTGAATAATGTTATAAGTATCTTTCTTGCACCACTTTTTCAAAGAAAACAATGCAATATAGTGGATAAGCTAGAAGTTGCCTTCAGCTCAAAGTTCCAACGCTCATTTCTTTGCTTAAGTTTTCATTTTTTTCCAAGGAGGGATGAAACCAAGTTGTCTAAAGAAAGTGTGCAAAAGTTGCCCAAGAAAGGGGGGGG
>Ga0209611_10004375_pt1 | contig 24200 bp, 21 predicted proteins | sample S1TSphgellanicum_3_FD_187693 | JGI IMG/M metagenome (GOLD analysis project Ga0209611, IMG submission 187693) | Host-associated microbial communities from peat moss isolated from Minnesota, USA - S1T2_Fc - Sphagnum magellanicum MG (SPAdes) (version 2) | ecosystem: Host-associated > Plants > Peat...
CCCCCCCCCCCCCCCAAGCTTCTATTTTTTTATCATGAGTTGTTGCAACATGACCTTTAATTTTTGTCAAAGAATTGTCCTTACATTAGTTTGTTTTTATCCTTTGATGGAATTATTAGGTTGACACCTTTGGACTTTAGAGGATGGACCATTCTAAATATTGTAGTAAAATTTTGATGAAATGTGTTTCTTGCCTTTTTTACTATAGTTGAAACCAAACATTGCTAAAATGTATACATTGACAAATTTTTAGTTGTTTTTGAATTGTTCTTTTGGCCATAGTGAAGGATATACAACATGGAGATGACGAGTGATAATTAGCCTCTTCTTGGTCAACAAATTGAAATTTTGTTTGTGTCATCTTGAATAGTTATTATGTTTATTAGTTGTGTGGTAGCTCCATCTTCCCCCAGTACTAATTTTCATCAATTGTTCCATCAAATACATCATCATTTAAAATTTTGATAAGTTCTGTTGTGTATGCATCGTTTGGTCTTGTTTTGTGATCCATGGGATTAAGTGATCAATTTCATGTTGCTTTAAACTCATTCATGAATTTTTTTACAATGTTTGATCCAAAGCCTTGTCCACTTAACTAGCAATTTTAGATTTGTCTAGTTCACAATGATTGTTTCTAACCATGGCATTGGCACTTTCTTTCTTAAAAGTAGTTTTGATATGCTTGACACAACTCACATCTAAAAGTTGTAGGCCATGGGAAATGTGAAAAGGTAAGATGACCATATTTAACCAAATTCCTATCCTTGTTTTATGGCTTTTAACATAACATGTGAACCATGCCTATTTGAAGCCAATAAATGTCAATTTGATTTAAAGATGCGCCTTGGAATTGACCTCTTAAAAAATGAAAATAATTCCTTGAATAGGAAAGAAGTCATCCATGTTTTTTTTGGATCACCATGCATGTCCCTAGTTTGTAACGTACACTAGTAAAAAACCCCCCTTTTTCAACGAAAAGTTTTCAACTACATGACATTTGCAATTGTGTTTCAACTGGATTTTTTTAATTTTTAAATATATTTATGGAAGTTACTAATTAAGTTAATTTGTTTACTATATTGGTATATAGTTGAAAGCATTTTTCAAATGCATGGTCATTTGCCGAATATTTCCGGCGTCAACAATGTTTCTAAGTTGAATTTCCAACTATGTTGGTAAACAATGTGAAACATGTTTCAACTAAGGAGTCATTTTTGAAATATTCTTGGCATCTAAGTTCTTTAGTTGGCACACAATCAAAACATTGACTGATATTTAACTATTTTGGATGATAAATTGTACTAAAGGATGGATGAAATAAAATTTTGTTTGCAACTATCTTTTTCAACTAAGTTAAACAACTAGTAGGCAAATTTAATTTTATACATATAATATTGTAATATTTATTAAAATAATGATAACATTAAATTACATGTAAATTTTATTTGTATTAATGAATGGTTTTTTTGTGCATATAAATATTAAACTTTAATTTCAAAATAAAGTTTAAATTTTTAAAAAAAATGTTAGTACTAATTTTTGTGTTCAATACACATGTAATTTATTAATTCTATGTAAATCATTACAACATGTAATGATACATAATTAATAATATTGTGCAACTATAATGTTTATTCATTTTTATACACATGATATTTTAATATTTGTTTAAAATTATGATAAAAACACAGTAAACAATAATGTACCCTATGTCATTGGCCGAAGTTTGAATGCATTCAATTGAATTTTCCTTCCAAACCCCTTTTTGTAATTTGTTTGAATTTCCAACAACAATACATACCCACCAAAAATTCAATAATATTGTTCACATTTTAGGTTTCAAAATTACAAAATCAACTTTATTGAATCAAACTTGGTGAGGGCTTTCCAACAATACCAAAAATGCCCCCAAGTTCCAATATAGTTTTCAATCTTGGTTTTTCAAAAAATTCACTGAAAAAATGGTTCAATAATCAATAGATTCCACATTGTAGCTTCAAACATTCTAAACATAGTTGTTGCACCCCTATTCATTGAAAACTTTTTGATGACAAGTTCCATAACATAACCTAAGACACCATGGTTTGGGAGATATCATTATGACAAAACAAAACAAAACAAAACAAAACAAACTACCTTCCTTCATGGATAAATAAGGCAACATGTGTTGTTGGCCCCAAATGTGAACACACTCAACTCACTTTCCCTTTTAAGCCCAATTTGTCGTAATTTGTTTGAATTTTCAGCAACAAAATTCATCCAAAATTCAATATCTTCCACACCTTAAATATGAAAATTATGAAATAAATTTCATTAATTCTAACTTATCAATTATTTTCCAACAACACCAAGTACACCTTCGGATTTGAATAAAATTTCTATTTATGATTTTATTAATGTTTATTAAAAAATAGTTCAGTAATCAATAGCCTTTGCATTATGGTTCCAAGTTAGTGCACCCCTATTCATTGTTAGGTTTTCAAATATATCAATAGCATTATATGAAGTAATTTGGTTTAGGAAGTTTCAACATGATAGAATAAAACAAAAAAAATTATCTACCTTCATTAATAAATTAAATTATGTGTAAATTATCTTTGTATGAAATGAATGGTTACATATGATGCAAATATTTTTCGTGCACACAAATAAACAAATAATAAAAGTTGATCGAAGGAAATTTAAGGAAATTTTGAAATATAAATTTGTAATAATGTGCATGTTCAATACACCTAATTATTATTTATATGTAAATTAGATTTTAGTTTACAACAAATCAAATAATGACACATAATTAATATTTTTTGGTGAACTTTAATGACACAATATTTCAATATTTTCTTTAAATTGCAATAAAAATTCATTAAACATTAAACTACGTGTAAATTTTATTTGTGGAAATGAATGTTTATGTATGATGCAATTTTTTTTGTGCATATAAATATCAAGATTTAATTTCAAAATAAAATTTAAAGAAATTTTGAAATATGAATTTGTAATAATGTAAGTTCAATATATGTAATTTATTATTTCTTTGTAAATCAAATGTTAATTTACAACAAATCGAGAAATGATACATAATTCATAATTTTTTAAAACTTTAATGTTTATTCATTTTCATACGTATGATGGCTTAATATATTTTTAGAATTGCAATAAAGATTCATTAAATTAAGGTACACATAAATGTTTTTTGTATCCATGAATGATTACATGTATGATGAATGTTTTTATGCATATAAATATTACACTTTAGTTTGAAAATAAAATTAAAAAAAACTCTGAAATATATGTCAATTCAATAATGTGTATGTTCAATACATGCATAATTTATAATTTCTATGTAAATTCAAGTTTCATTTACAACATATCAAGTAAGGATACTTAGGTAATTTTTTTCTTAATATATTCAATACATGTGCAATTTATTATTTCCATGTAGATTCAATTTTAGTTTACAACATATCATGTAATGATACATAATTAATATTTTTTAGAAATTTGATTTTTATTCTAATGTTTGCTATTAGTTCCAATAAAATTTCCATCTATTATATTTATTTATTTATAATTAAATTATAATAATCAGTAAATATATTTAATAAATTATCATATAATTTCATAAAATTTTAAACACTACTATATTATTATTTTTTCTTATTTAATATTTATTACACTAGGTCATTTAATAACTCCAGCGAATTATATTAAAATATGAATAAAAATAGTTAAATAACTAGCCTAACCTAATTATTAACTACAATATTATTATTATGTTATTGTTGTAATTATAGTCAGTTATTAATTATCACAACATTATAATGATTATTGTAATTAAAATATCATACGAAATATATTATTGAACATTTATATTTGAGATAATTATTTGTTTTATGAAATGTTAATAAAAATTTATAATGAATTTTGAAATTTAAAAAGTTATGTGATAATTAATTAATTAATTAATTAAAATTCTTATTTTTCAAAAAATAATAATCACCATATTTTAATAAATGATGATAATATGTTTAATTATATAACTACATAGTTAAAAATAGTTGAGGAATAATTACAATAAATAATTAAGGTAAGTAACTAGACCTAGGCTAGGTAGATTATTAGTTTAGGTCCATGCCTAACTAAGCTTAAACTAACTTGTACAACTAGATTATAACTATTTGAGTTGTAATTAAGTTGCAATTGGGTATAAGTAGGGTAGACAACAAATGGTATTCTATCACCAAACACTTTCAAGTTTTCCCTCATTTCAACACCAAATTGAACGTTTTTTATGTCATTGGAAGCATAAACTAAGAGCTACAAATGTTCTTTGGACCTCAAAAGCAAAGGAACAAAGCAAAGAATGCATAAAGAGAAAGAATGATATTTTGTTTCAAATTTTGTCTCTAGACCCCCTTTACTTCTAACAACTATATCTTGTTCATTTCTCATTCATTTTGAACGATTTCAAAGGCTACAAATGCGCTATCTCAAAATCTATAAAACTTGTTTAAGTGAAAAGTAAAAAAAACAATAGTTGAAGAGCTGAAGCTTCAAAATCAAACTGAACATTTATGAAAAATTCCAAAGCACAACCCCCTTCACTTTGAAAGGGCATATATTGCTCATTTTCCATTAGATTATAACGTTTTTTACAAATTTGGATATGCCAAGTGGAGGATCACAAAGTTTTTTTAAGTTTCAAAAGGAACAAACCATGGACAAGATAATTATAATGATCCAATATCGTTAAGTGTTCGGTGATAGGTGTGTTTTCCCTAGGTTACAAATAAAACTTTTATCCCACGTTGTTTGGTTTCCATTCCATGAATCCAAACTATATAAAGGAGCGCACCATGATTATTGGAGAACACAATAAACTTGAAAATCTAATAGCCATTTGGGATGGACAGATCAAAAAGGTTCAACCTTAAAGGCTAAACCAAATGAAATAGGACTTCATTTATGAATTGCCATGCGACTTAGGTCTAGGCCTAAGATAGGTGCCTAGATTTAACCCTAATTTAAACCTAGATTAAATGGTCTATGTTTAGGTTTAACCTAGGTGCCTTGGTTTAAAGCTAACCTATTCTTAAGCATCATGTGGCCTAAACTTTTAATGTGGATGTGCCATGTGTCATTTAATTATTTGTTGACCCCAAAAATTGTGAACATGCCACGTGTCATTTAACTATGCATTGACCCCACATTTTATGAATGTGCCACATGTTTACATTGTCAATGTGCCACGTGTCACCAAACCACTAGCCAAATGTTCAATTTACATAGTTGTAACATAGTCAAAATGTTCAATTTACATAATTGCAACTTACTTGAAATTGTAATTATATTTTTGGCTGATGTCGTGTTTAGTTAGTAGATGAAGTTCATCCATTAGTCGAATGTAGTTGACAACATCCTTCGACTATATTGGTAGAACAATTTTCAACTAAACTAGTAAATAGTGGCACATAGTGGCTATTGTTGTGGTGTTGACATGTGGCATACACTTTCGATTGTAATTTCACTCTCGACTTGTACTTTTCGACATTATTGGTTAATAGTTGCAAAAAAATTTCCTAGTTGCAAAAAATAAATTGCAATTATATGTGTAATTTTTGACTTGGTTTATAGTTGAACAATAAAAAAAACATAGTTGCAAAAGGGGGGGGGGTTTCTACTAGTGATATGATGTAATCTTTTCTAATCCTTTCACCCTTGAATATGTAAAATGCAAGTAAGGAGCCCCTAGTTGCATTCACAACACAATTTATTGTTAACCATTCCCTGGATTTGGGAATGATATTGTAAACTTGGTGAAAGCCCCTTCTTGCTAGAACCCTTGCCCAATATTGCCACCTTGCCTAAATGCATGTTCAATCCAAGTTCCAAATATATGCTAAATGTATAATTTTTGAAGATTGTTGTAAAATGAATTACATTAATGACTTGTCAAACCAAGCCTTGCAAATTGAATAATGAGTTATAAATGTCAACACTTAAACCAATACCACTAGTTGTTGTTTTCCAAGTAATCCATGCTTGAAGGAGGTAAATATAGTTTGGGTAAGTTCTACCACTTTTATCTTCAACAATTGCAAAATAATCCAAAGTCCCCAATTTTGCCTTCCCAAATCACAATTATTTTATCCTCCTTGTTCGTTATCACAATTATTGGGCTTATTTTCCTTGACCTTATTCTGCCATTCAAGTGATTTGAAAGTAAGGTTAGTCATATGTGCCAAAACTTGCTTACTTTTCTAAAAGAAGTTAGACTTCTTTCCAATGCATCCATTATTTCTTCAAAGGTTTTGCTTGTCCATCTTCCTTGCTAGGTTAAAGTAAGAACCTTTTTTTTTCTTGTCAATTTTTTTGCTTTTGTTACAATCATAGGTGGAGTACAATAGGTGCAAATTCTTATTCTCCTCTTCTTGCTTAATGATGTCCATCACACTTTTATTCTTTCAAAGAAGAGACATGATTTCTAAGGCATGAAATTGTAACGAGTAGTGTCAAACATTGAGATAGCTAGCAAATAGAAGGCAATTTTTGAGAGCCTAAAATGAAGCCAAATAGCCATCAAGCAATTACATAGTGAAATCAATATAAAAGATGTGAAAAAGCTCTTTGATGATTTTGCAAACCTACCAAGATGTAATCCCCTTTCCTTCCACGTTTCTTTCCTTCCTTATGTGCCTCTTTATTTTTCAGCCCTATTTCTTTCTTCACTATTACAATTCATGGTTTCTTTGACTAGGTTTCTTAGTAAAAATTACCCAAAAATGACAAGCACAAAAAAAACCACCTTGTCAATTTGGACAAGTTGTTTTGGCCATGTCCAACACGAGTAGGTGGTCAAATTGGACCTTGTCATTTTGACTAACAGAGTGATTGACAAAATGACTAACTATTTGATTGGTAAATAATGGACCATTTGATTAGGTCAATTTTATACTTAAATTAAAATCATTTTTGGATGATTATTTTTTTAATTAATAGGTAGGTAGGTAGTAAATAGGTTTAAATAGCTTGAAAAAAAAAAAAGATATATAGGTGCTAACTTAACCTAACCTACTTAACCTACCTAACCTAACTTAACCTAACCTACCTAACCTAACTAACCTAACATAACTTAACCTAAGCTAACCTAACCTACCTAACCTACTTAACCCACCTAACTTAACATAACCTAACCAACCTAAGCTAACCTAAGCTAACCAACCTAACCTTACCTAACCTAACCTAACCTAACCTCACCAAGCTACATTAGTCTAACCTACCTACCCTAGCCTTCTAAGCATGCACATAAGTTATAAGTATAAGGAATTGAACCCCAAACCTTCACAATGATAAACCAAATGCTTACCAATGGTCTACACCATCAAAGGTGTTCAATTTTTATCAAGTTTTGTATTTCACATGTTTATGTCACATCATTAAACATAATGGCTAAACTTAGGTGACAACAAGTGGCTAAATTCAATGATTTAAAATAATGACTAAACCTAGTGGCTAAATTAAATGACTTAAATTAATGGTTAAACCTAATGGCTAAACTTAGCGATTTAAACTAATGGCTAAATTTAACAACTTAAAATAATAATTAAACCTAATGGTTAGATTCAACGACTTAAACTAATGCCTAAACCTAGTGGTTAAATTTAACAAACTTAAATTAATGGTTAAACTTAATGGTTAAATTCAACGACTTAAATTAATGGATAATCCTAGTAGTTAAACTCAATGACTTAAACTAATGGCTAAATTTAAGATTAAATTCAATCACTCAAACTAATGGCTAAACCTAGTGGTTAAACTCAACGACTTAAACAAATGGTTAAACCTAGTGGTTAAACTCAATGATTTAAACTAATGGTTAAACTTAATGGCTAAACTTAATACGACTTAAACAAATGGTTAAACCTAGTGGTTAAACTCAATGATTTAAACTAATGGTTAAACCTAGTGCCTAAACTTAACAACTTAAACTAATGGCTAAACCTAGTGACTAAATTTAACGACTTAAACTAATGGTTAAACATGTTAGTTAAACCTTAATTAAATATAATGGTTTAATATAGTGGTTAAATCTAATTGATAATTAAACCTAATGGTTAAACTTAATGGCTAAAAATAATGGTTAAACTTAATGGTTAAACATAATGGTTAAACCTAATTGATAAACCTAATGGCTAAACCTAATTGATAAACCTAATGGCTAAACATAATGGCGAAACCTAAGTTAAACCTAGTGGATAACTTTAATGGTTAAACATGGTGGCTAAACCTAGGTTATACCTAGTGGCTAAATTTAAATTATACATATTGACAAAATTTAATGGTTTAACTTAGGTTAAACTTAATGTTAAATTTAATGGCTGAACATAATGGTTAATTTAGTGGTTAAATTTAAAATAATCTTAATGGCTAAATTTTGGTAAACCTAATGGTTAAATTTAGTGGTTAAGCATAATGGCTAAACCCAATGGTTAAAATTAAGTAGGTAAGTGGGTGGATAAGGAAATAAATAATATGTAAGTAGGTGGGTAGGTAAGTAGGTAGGTCATATGAAAATGAAAAATATAGGTAGGTATGTAGGTGAAAAAATATAGATAGATAGGTGGGTGGGTGGGTAATATGTAAGTAAGTAGTTAATTAAATAAATAAGTGGATGAATAAATAAGAGGTAGATACATAGGGTAGTATAAACCATGTTGTATTTGGATTAAAAATCATTGCCCATCTTGACTAAATGTTTAACTTGATTAAAGACCATTGGTCATTTTGACCAAATGTTCAACTTGATTAAAGACCATTGACCATTTTGACTAAGGTTGTATAACTTGACTATATGTATCTAATCAAATAAACCACTATAATCAAGTTGATCAATCAACAAATATATGTGTCATTCAAGTTCTTGGCTTTTGGTCAAAATGTACATGTCCATTTTTTTAAAATGACAAGTTAGTCAATTTGAACCTTTTAAAAAACCATGAATTGTAGTAATGCTTATGTAGGATGATATTTTTTCCTAGGGAAACATTTCTTCCATTGTCTACCCATCATCATCAACAAAGCTAAATTTGAAAATGTCATTATAAGTTATTTTGTTATTGTGGGTCTCCTAGAAATCAAGAGTTTTTTTTTGGAAGTTTTACATAACATTTTACATAGTGGTTTGGTTGGTTGTAGGAAATCAATGTTGTGTTTATCAAATAACTTTTTGCTGAAAATGAAAAAGTTATTTTGGCATAGTTTAATGATCTTAAAGAACTAGTGAAAGTTTTCCAAAATGTGATTACCATTTCTTTTCCCACCCAATGACCTAGTTTTTTTGTTCATGTTGATTCATTTTTATTTATTTTATTTTTTCCCCTTTTTGCTATGGGTAGGTAGAATGTTATAATTATTGTGTTTTTCTTTGGAGATTTTTGTATTTTCATTTATGTTATTGAATTATCTTCTTTATTTGTTGTTCTCTTACAATTAAAATGGAGATGGTATTGGTGTTAGTTCAATCACCACTCATATTAAAAAGGTATCTTATTATGTGAGTAAAGTTAATGCACTCATGTTTCTGCTTGTTTAAGTTGGCACTAGAAGACATGTTAAATGTACCTCATTTAACAAAACATAGGACGATATCAAGGTGAACCAAGAGCCAACACAAGCAAAACCTATCAAACAAGGCATTATAGAGCTGGTTGAGGGACTAGATAAATCGATTAATGCAACAAAAGCTATCATAACCAATGATTTTGCACAAGCAAATGAAGATGCTACTTATGAAGATGAGGTGTTGGATCTTATTGATGTTCCCAAAATACCAATTGAGAAAAGTAGGAAGAATATTTTGCAAGGTTCAAAAGCGATTCAAGAAATATGTCCCCAACACCATAAGATTTCCATTAATCTAACAGCTTCAAAATTTTGGAAAATATGGCTATAACTATTTGGGGAAGTAAGAAGGATGTAAGTTTGACAAGCAAATCATATCATCTGATGCTAAATTTTTGGTTCACCTTACACAATTGCAAAGTAGGAGGAGCCTCTTCCAGTAGAGAAAGATGGGCCACATATTTGCTACATAGAAAACAAGCATCCAAAGTAACTAAAGTGTGCTTATGATCAAATTTGTTTACATGTAACAACCTACAAAGTTGAAAAGCTTTCCTTGACAATGATATGGTGGTTGGAATCACTAGTTTGCATCTAATGAAAATTTTCATTAAATTTTTCTCCACCCACACTACTTTGTTGCATTGTGGTGCATGTTCACAAGGTGGAATTAGAGACAAATGTGGTGGACGAGATGCAAAACCAAGGGGGGATTGATGATATTCTTTAGTTAAAGAAATATTATGGTAAGTATACATCAAATATGTGCATATGGAAATGAGTGGCCCAAATGTTGCTAATTGTAAATGAAGGGCTCATGAGATAATCACATCAAGACCAGTCATAGTGATGTCATTAATGCAACTTTTCCAAGATTTCTGCATCTCTTCTAATATGTTGTTCTAGTGATTTGGACTAACATTGATTTTATTTTTGTAAAAAATGATATGAAGAATTTGAGCTCACATGATATTTTACTTTATTGTGTTGTAGATGGGAGTGATACTGAAACATATGATGTCAATGACAATGGATGGAGTGGTGATGCTAAGAGACATGATGAAGAACAGATTTTTGACACAAAAGACTCACTTGAGAGTTTTGGATCATCCATAAATAGACCTCACTTATTGAAATCAATATGGAGTTAGTTGGATTGAATTATCCAAAAGTCCATCAAAAGAAGTCCTTGCCACAACCCAAGGAGAAGGAAAAGAATGTGACTTTGTGGTCAATGATCAAGGACAATATTGGCAAGTATCTTGGCAAGATTTGCTTACATGCGTACTTCAATGAGCCGATTTCATCCTTGCAAATGTGTTTTGAGGATGTTGAGTATTCCCACCTCTTTCATCGTGTGTATGAATATGGAAAGAGGGTAATGGATACTTCAACCCCATTGAAAAGTGAGCTTTTCAATAATTGTTGCCTTCTCCCAAAAACATGTTGGAAAATGGAATGAAGAAAGCCTATTGAGCAGTGCATATTGACTGGCAAAAAGTGGGTTGCATGTCCATTGTCCACTTTGCCCATGAAGATATTTTGTGCAAATTTGAAAAGATTTTCATGTGGGCCCCATTCTATCTTATAAAACAAAGTTAAACTACCAATGTTCATCATAGTTAACTAGTTGTTGTGAAATAACCTTTAGTATTCTAAATAGTAGCACCATTAGTTTAGGATTCAATTTTGAATATTTTTTTGTGTAGGGGGATAGTCTTACGAGGATTTTGTGCATAGGAGCATTTGTTGTCTCAAGGTACTCCTCAATAGAAGGTTATACATGTAAACCTTTCAATCCATTGCTTGGTGAAACTTATGAAATAGATTACTTTAACAAGGGGTGAGGTGATTTTTCGTTCCTCTACTATTGATTTTATGAGGTGATTATACTCAAAGGTATGTATACTATTGGTGAAAGAAAAAATGCAAAATGTATCTATAGATATTAAATCGTGATTGTAGTTGAAAACAAATAGTTTGTTTCCTATGCATCATTTATGATTTGGAATTGATACATATATTTTCAAAGTTCAAACTTTCCAAATCCTAGAATTTTATGTTAAATTGTCGCCCACCTAACTAACTTCTAAAGAGTCGACATAATGCTAAATTTGACAATAGACCCCCAGTCATTCAAAACATTGTTGCCATCACATATGTTATCCAAATTTAACTTGCATTAGTTCATTGGAAATTTAATTACAAGGCACACTTGCTTACCAAATTTCAAGCCCTGCACTTAAATTAAGAAAAAAAATTGTTACAAAACTCAAAAGGTCTTACGAAATTTCTTTAAGATTTCAAGCTCCAAATGTACCCTTACTCATTTCCATTATTTCAAAGGTACTATTATCATCCCATCTTTTTTCCATATTTCCACCATTTACTAAGATTAACCACTATTCTTCTCCCAAGGAAAGTTGTAGGAACAAGTTTTTAAATATTCAAATCGAAAATCACATCAAAAAAGAATGAGACAAATGATCCAAATTCACACTTTTAAAGAGAAGGAAAAGGAAGGAGGCAAAGGAAGACCCCAACTTGGTGGTTAGTGGAAGGTTTCCAAGTTTGATGGCCAATGGAAGGTTCCAAGCTTGGTGGCCCTTTGAATGTTCCATGTTTAGCTACCTTTGGAAAGAGAAGGAAAAACATCGTTTTCACCTCCTTCCATTTTTTACCCCATAAAATTTTACTTAAACATTTTTTCCATTGATTTTAGGGTTTTATTTTTGCCATGGTTTTAAACCATTACTTTGCATTTTTCCTTCCTTTTCCTTGACCTATAAATTATAATCATGCATGTCGAAATACCAAATCTTACACACATTCGTCACCAAGTTGATTTTGATTGAAATTTTTTTCCTTTCCTTGAATTCATGGCATCATGCATGTGACTGTGTTTTATGGGCTTCAAGCTGCACAAATCAACAAAGAACCACCTCAGGAATTGTCCCTAAATTTGACATTGACCTAACACCCTCGTGATGAAAATCCCAAACCGTGATAGGTGTGCCTTTGTCTCAAAGTCGAACCCTTTTGAGCTTAGTATTATTAAATTTTTCTGAATTTTTGTACCTTGATGATTTTGTTGCACGTCGACCTCACTTCTAATGATGAACCTGAAACTATCTACAAAGGTTTTTATGAAATTAAAAACAATTCAATTTTTACATGGTCTTCAATTCTTAGTGTTGGACATTATCATTGATTTTATGGTCCAATTTGTTAACTATCTCTTAACAACAAGGCAAATTACTTAGTTCGCTCCATCCAACACATTTTATATTTCACAGTTATGAACTACCATTGTGGCATAGCTTAGGACTCACCATGTACTCGTAGCTCCTCCTTGAGCTTTTCTATAACTTGAATAAAAACTTTGTTCATCATGAAATCCATATTGTAATTGCCAACCTATCACCCTACTCATTTTAATTGTTATGTTGTTTTGAATTAATCCTACATTTTTATAATGCTTGAAAATTATTCTATCTCCATTGGACCCTTCATTAACACCCCTTAATTGTTCCAAGAATCTCAAATCATCTTTGATTGCATGATTATCCACTAAATACCAAAATGAGACCAACATTGTGACGAACATTACAAATTTTGTTGTTTCCTTTTAACCCCAACCCTCTATAGACTACTCACCCCCAATCGTGTAATTGAAGTTCTAAAACTATGATTTGATTACCAATTTTTATTGAAGAAAATAATCAAATTTCAAAACAAAAAAATCCCCCATATAACCATGCACACCATCATTCCTCATTTTAACATGAAATCTCTAAAAACCCTAGTAGCCTGATCACACCCCAATATCCCTGATGCAATTCTTGAAAATTGAAATTATCACACATGGTTATGTTGGTAGGGCTCACATAAGGGTGTGCATTTCATTTTATAAAAGGTTAATCTCATGTCTTATGTCTTGTGCTTTTATATTAGGAAACTTTGTAAAAATAAGTGAATTGTGATAAACAATTTTTCCAAATTGGTTGAAGAAAAGATTTTGTAGATTTCAAAAACATGCTTCACTAAGCTTAAGGGACTTTGGCTTTATTCTAAGTAAGTTAACCTTGGCCTAGATGGATTAACAAGGAAAGTCATTCATCAACCAATGATTCTTGCCTACCATTGTGAAAGTTGAGGGTGGAATTGTTGGGGAGATAATTATTTGAAAAGTGAATTATAGGGCCATTCAATCCAACTTGATCCTATGGGCACCATTACACCTCAATTTGATGATAGTGAAGTCTTTTAATGGAGCAAGGTATTTTGTAATTGTGATATTTTTTGACCTCCTTCCCAGTTTTTTATGGAGGATAACCATGTCATCATAAAATGTTGGTGACATTTCCTTGATATGGTTGGTCATATAGCAAGCCTAATATATGACCTTTATGGTTCTTCCCTAATTTTCAAGTTTTGGTATGCATGTGACAAGTGACAACATCAATAAACAATTTGATACTAAACAAGTTTTATGTTGATCATTATGGCACCATGCACATTCAAAGTAACTGAGAGCTCTTGTGCAAGCTCAAGTTCAAGGAGCAATCCATTGTAGATCACAATCCTCATTAGGTATTTAAAGCCAAAGAGTTTGTTTTAGCTAAATATCCCCTTGTTGACTCTACTCCTAGTCCTTTTGCATTTTGACAATACCTTACAATGGGGTAAAAACTAAAGCACATACAAATAGATGTGTGGTCAAATTTCACCTAATCATGGTAGCTCATCAAGGTGAAGTTTTGACACTTTATGATTAACTATTTTTAAAAAAAGGTTATGACATGATCATTGTCATGTTACCATCAAAGTGTTGTTTTGGAGATTTGTTTGCAATCTCATAGATATGTGTGATCATATTTGTGAATTGTTGCAAGGAGTTGACTTTGATAATTAATTGCTTCTACGTCATTTTATGGTACAACACGTATCATAATCATGTTCCTTTGACAAAGCTATTAGCAATTTGTTCATAACATCACAAATTTACAAGCTTCATGGGTTCATTCCAAATCCATGTGAAATTTGTTATTTCATAGGTTCATATTGTTTAAACATGAATGTCATACATTATTTAAACATGAAAGTAGTGTGCACAACGTAAACAACATGAATACACATACAACATATGTGTCTAAATAATACAAATAGGCATATGACATTCATGTCTATTCCATATGAACTTATGAAAAGTAGTTTTCGCACGACTATTATTGCCAATTATGGCCCCTTAAGTTTGCAATGAGGTAATGAATATGTTATCATGTATTCATAAATATCCAAAACAAGTGCAAGGATTTGTGCATAACAAAAGTGGTGGGAAGCTAGCAACATTTTTTGGTAAGTGGGAGGAGGCCATGTACTACATAATGGGGGATGTTGGTGCAAGGCACAAGAGTTATGATCCAATGTCTAAAGGAATCCAATTGTGGAGGCGTGTCCATCCTCTTGAAAACATTACACAATATGATCTTACAACATTGTTATAACATTGAATGAGCTCACCCTAGGGCTTAAGATACTTGATTCATTTTGAATATATGTCCTGCATTTCTTGCTTGATTTTGCAAATGACTTGAATTGGGAATGGGTTGAAAGTTGGATCTTTATTTTTGTCCAATTGAATTCATGTTTATGGAGTAGTAGCTTCTAATATGATATACCAATATTTGAATTGTGCAGGAGAAGTTGCCACCAACTAACTCAAGGCTACAACTTGATTAACGTCATTTGGAGAATGGTGAATATGATGATGCAAATGCAGAGAAATTACGCATAGAAAGAAAGTAGAGACATGTGAGTCATAATAGGCATGGACTTCTAGTTTGTCTTTTGTGTTGCTGATTAAAAAATTGCCAAGGGAGATTTTGTTGCCAATTATGAGGGGTATTGAGAGGTTTGGTTAGATGCAAGAAACAATGTGTTTTTAAAAGCCAAAATTGTGTGTGGATGTGTTTTTGTGATAGGCTTGGATGGAGTAGGAGGTTGGATGGCAACCGCGGTGTTTCACAAGGGAAACACAAACAACACATATGAATATATAGGTGGTTATTGGGAGGCAAAGGAAGATGGGAAGTGGGATAATGGTTGGGATATTTTTGGGGTGGTTTAGATAGAGGTTGAAAGTGGAAAGGCTCAATGAACATATAATTTAAAATATTATTTTTCCTTTTTTTGGGCAAAGGAAAACATTTATAATTACCACAACTCAACTTGAGGTTAATTTGTAACATGAAAAGGTGTTTTTTGTGTGAAAAATGTGGATTTTTGTGATAATACTTATCCATGTAGAGTATTGTGCTTTAACTAGTTGAGTATGATGTTAATATTCTAGATGTTTGGGCAAGGTTAATAGCAAAGTGATGAAATTTTATGGATCGTGATTAAAGAAATTACAAGGCCCACATTCTTTGCATTTTTTCAAGAAATCCACATTAGCACATCAATTGTTGTTCTTTTTGCATATTAATATCCAAGCCATGCCATAGCCAATTAGACCTTTTCACAAGGTACTTGGTGACAATTTAGGAACCAGGAGCAAGGTTAGTTTTTATCCAAGGCTTCACCTATTCACCATCCACCCAACAACATATTAGTCATTGGTTCCAAATGAAGCACTTCCACATTAAGAAGCTAAGCTTTGTGAGGCAAGTGTTCAAACTTTGATGCACCATGTAATGGCATTTTAATGGTAGCATGCACATATCTGCAATCAACCAAAAATCCTAATGCAAGTGGCCAAACATCTACGAAATGCCATTAGTTGGATTAAAACTAAATAAAAATTTGAAACAACTATTCAAATTGAGCAATTTTTAGCTACAATTATGTAAGAATAAACCTAAAGTTCAACTCCACCTATCATAAACATCATATTTGCATATTAGAAATATTTGTACAACAATTAATGATAGCAACTATGACCACACTACCATGTCTTAACTCTATTGGTTGTCCTTCATAAGTGAATTTGAAAACTTTATCTTGTAAATCCTTGGGAATTCCATATCCACGCAATGGGATCAAAGTTACAAGCGGAGGGACAATTGCTAAAAGAACACACACAACAACCTAACAAACAAGTTTCTCTTAACGATCCTTAAGATTTCAACATTACTTCACCTAAATGAGTTACTAGGATAAAAAAGATAACCATGACACAAAAAATATTTACTTGTATGGCTAGTTAAGGATGCATGACAATGGTGATACATAGTTTCCAAGCAATAAAGGTCCTACTACCAGCAACAACAATATAGTGAATGTTGTCACTACAAATTAGGCACTATTAACAAATTGTCCATAGTAAATTTACTTTCACAAATGAACAAATTGGGAAATGAATAAGGGCTATTATATGAAAGACACTTAAACCCAATGGACACATTCTCCCATCAAAATATAATCACAAAAAAAACTCTTTAAATTATAGTGAACTTGCCTAGGTAACAAATGTAACCTCTTTTGTAAGTGACCAAATATAGTATGAGGTCTATGAATACTTGGATATGATTGGGAAAGGTTGTGGGACTTTGATTGCAGATGCAACTATGAAAAGTTCTTACTTGTGCATGTTCATGTAGACCAATAATTGTTGGTATTGGAAGGTCCCTACACACAACTTTTCATTTGTAGACAACCATGAATATCAAGTCATAATGTCAAAAATTGGTCAATCTTGATTAGAGATTGTGGTGAAGTTTAGGTTTAATGAAGAACTTTGAGATGAACAAAAGTTAATCCTCATCATGTTAGGTTTGAATATTTGGGACTCTTAAGGGCAATTATGTCCGTTCAAAAGTTCTAGGTGAGGATTAATTTTTTGAATTGTAGATTTTCACCTTTTGCATGAGAACCACTTGCGGGTCAATAAAGACCAAGTTTTCTCACAAGATGGCAAAAATAGTGGGATGTGAAGTTGCATTTATGGAAGGTTATGATGAGTTTCGCACTTTGTATTTGCCAAAAATAGTCGAATGTGAAATTGTTGGTAAATATAGAATTTTTATTCTATATTTTGATATAAATCTAGACTAAAACATGTAATGAAACTAATACTAATAAAATCTATTCATTCAAATCTACTCATATCTAAATTCAAAACTTTAATCTAGTTATGAAAGTATGAAAAACAACATCAAAACAACAAATTTGGCTATTGAATTGAAACTTTTCCAGAAAACAAAATACTTTTGTTTCATATTCCCCAAAACTCAATGTTTTCCCAAAAATGAATCCTACAATCCTCTTCTTCCCAAAAAATGATCACCCAGTATCGAATACTAGTAATAATGTCAGCAAAGGGACGCTCTCCCGTGCCAGCAGCCGCGGTAAGACAGAGGATTATAAAAACTATGTAAATTGGTTTAAAAAGTTAAATTTAATGTTGATCCTGATTTTATGAGTCAGAAATTTAATGTTGATTTTGTTATACTATAGTCTAATATATTTGTATTATAATTTGATTTGTCTATGCTTGTTGTACTTTAGATTGAATCAATGGATGATTATCTATTGTATTTAAAATTTGTTGTTACTATTCTTGTACCTTCATTGTTAGTTATGCATTTATTTGATGATCTATTGTTGTCTACTCTTGTGATTGCAACTTTGATATGACTTGTAGTTGTTGCTGTGACTCCAAATTTGATGTAATATGAATCTGCTCTTGTTGTTACAACTTTGACATTAACTCAATTTTGATCCTCATGTACTTCCTGAGTTATGTGTTTTTCTGTTTGTATCTACTATCCTATTTCTATGGCTGCAAATGCATACTCTTGGGAAGTAACCTCCTGTAAAACAAATTTTAATGGTTCTAAATTTTATTATAATGCATATTTCATACCCCCATACTCCCTTTGAGAACTATCCTTTCCTCTTCAATGTTTGCTAGTTCTTCTTCTATTCTTGTCCTTGATAGTCTTCCACCATAAATATTCCCTCTCTCTTCTTCTTCATATGAGATTTTTAGTTCTAGAATGAGGATTAAAGGTTCATACTGAAATGATGGTATGACCTTTTCCATTTGAAATATCTTATGCCTATAAAACTTTTCATGTCTTATACATTCTATAGACCTTTCCAATATTTTTTTAGACTATATCCTGCATTACATCCCACCACAAATTTACATCCTTCTTTTCCATTGTTAATGCCTTGGGTTTTACTTGAAGCAAACTATGCTATTTCTCAAGTTCATTATTTTTTTGAAAACATTGTCATAATTGAAGGGCTTGATTCCCTAGGCCTCCTCTAGAACTTTTTGCAACCTTTCATAAAAAGCTTTTGTGCAACCTATGTAAATTTTTGTCCATTTTTGCCTACCTTTGGTTAAATTACCTCTGTAATTCATTTTTGAATAGGTATACATTACCAATATCCACTCTAAGCTCCTCTAACTCCTTTTGCTACTTCAAAAGAATTTGCTCCATATTCTTGTAATCTCTTTGAAGTTTATTGTGTTCCACACTCAGAAAATCCTTCTTTGTCTTCAACTTCAAGTAATTGGCATTTGTCTACATCAAAGTTGCCTGCAAAAAATCTCTTTCCACTTTAATCTTCTTTAAATCCTTGTTGTATTTCTCCATGTTATTAATATTTTGTCTAACTATTTGCAGTTTTTCCAATGCCTCATTATTCTCATGCTTCTTGACCTTCAACTCTGATTTGAGCTTTTGTTCCTTCTCCAAAGCCCCTTGTAAATTTTGAACAAATTGGTCATTCTTTTCTATAATTTGTTTATTTTTTATTTCTAGATTAGAAATTCTGAGCAAAATGTTGGTCATTTGTGTGCTATATTCTATTGCCTTTTGAAACATACTGGTAGCCTTCCTATGTTCATCCAAGTCTACTTCTAGCCCTTTTGTACATACCTTGGTGTATGAAACCTAGGAGTTTGTCCCTTGGAACTAATATATGAAAAATGTGAACTTCTATGTGAAGTCCATATTTCTCCAAATACAATTGTTCATGTAGCAAAACTTGGTCTTGAAGGTAGCATACTTTCATTATTCTGTGGTATTGGAACAAAGTTTTGCACTTTTGGTATATTTGGTTCCAGATCTTATATCTATTCTTGTACTTCCTTCTGGGTTTGAAATTATGGTTCCCTCTTGGGCCATTTTTAATGCTCTTGCCCAACTAATCTCTTCTTTTGCTTTGGAAAGATATGTGGTCTTACATTAGACTTAGGAAATATTGATTTCTCCTTTTGTCTTTGTTGCTATTATTATTATTTCTTCAACAACTTTACTATTTGTTGAGGATTAACATAGCCCCTCATTGTAATATCTTCTTGTCCTCTACCTCTTTAACAAAGTTTATATCTTTTCATCATCATTAGACTAAGACATCAAAATTGTTCTTCTAGTTGTCCTTGTCTCTGGTTGTTTATCCTTTTTAAGAGAAATATGTGCATGATTTAAAGCTCTTTTGTTTTTTATAAACCTTTCTCTCATAGTTTCTTTCCTCCTCCTATCCTCATGTGGCTACTATGTCTTCTTCTTTTCCTATGGTTCTACTCCTTGGATTGGAAGCCATTTTTGAAACAAACCTTCTATGACAATAGTAGAAATGCATACATCCTTTTTGGGTTTTTTTTGGGTTGTTCCTTGAATCATGTTCTTCTAACATTTTTCACATTTTTCTTTGACCAATTGATAATATATAATTGCAACCCAATTGATAGATTTTCCATGATCTACTTTGGAGATCATCACAGTAGATTTATTGTTAAAATATTGTACTTTGTCTTTCTGATAAATAATGGGCAAAATTGCAACAATTATATTGGCATATTCTGATTTCATTTTCCTTACAACCCACCCTTCATTGGTGTTGTATGTATTTGGGACTCTATTAGCTATGTCTGCTAGTGCTACTTCAACATTTGACATTTCTGCTTAATTTGCCTCTATCTCTCCTTTATGGCAAATTTTTAAAAAATTTGCCAACAAATGTTGATCTATAATTCTTTGCTCTTTTGCCATCATAATTTTGATTCTATTATGCTTAGAATCCAATTTCCAATTGTTCAAAAATTCAACCATAATGTTATGACAAGGAATCTTCCATTCAACCTTAAACAAACCTACCAAACCAGCTCTATTTGCCCATTTTCTCTCCTTTCCAAAACTTATCCAAAGAATAATGTTCTTCATATTGTTAGTATAACTTTGTTCTATAGGAGTAAAAATGTACCTAACCTCATCATCTTAATGAGTTTGAACCTTCTTCCTTCGCAAATTAACAACCATTATTTGTTATGTTCCTTTCTTGTCGCGCTTCTTGTTTAGAATGTGGACCTTTTATGGAGTCTTCTCCTGTGTATGCTCTTGATGTTGTGATGGTGCTTCTTGATGTGGTTGCAAATCGTCCCTTTGCTTCTCCTATTTAGAATTAGAAATGGAAATTGTACCAACTTGTTCACTTGTGCCTACCTCTCTTATGGGCTTTCCAAAGTTGTACCTCTTCAAAGTTTTTTTATAATTTCTGTCATTTTTTTTAATTGCTTCAAAAAATTCTCAAATTTAGACAACAAAGAATATTGTTGAGAGGAAAAAGAAGAATAGACATGAAATGGAAATGGATGACTTCTCTCTAAAGACCTAGACTTCAAAGGCAAAATGTTGGAAATTTTTTGTTCTTTTTATTGTCTCTCTTGTTTTTCTATTCTCAACTTCTATAATCTCTCTCTAGATTCTCTTTGCAACTTCTCAACAAAGTTTTTTTTTACGCTCATTCTGGAAACAAAAATTGATAAAAACTTGTTTGTAAAAATCGAAAATGAAAAGACATTGTATTGTTTGCAGACTGTTGAAATGCCATCATCTTGTTTTGTGTAATGATGTTTCATTTTTTGCTTTTTGGGTTAGTGTCTTAATGATTTGACCCTTTTATGGTTTTTTTACACTTGTTGACTTTTTTATAAGTTTATACTAACATTAATATGGGCTACAATTAATGCCTATTGACCTAACAACTTTGTAGATGTGGCACTAAGTTGTTCTAATAACAACTCTAAATTTGATGACTTGGTGTTTTTTACACTACAAAATTCTTCTATCCTATGCTGAGTCATTAGATCGACAAAATTTTGTTTTGATGTGATAGGCCTGTCTGATTTATAGTTTAGTGATTGCGAAATTTTGTAATTATGGTCTCTAAGTAATATCATAGTTTGTTGACTCATTAAATTCACCAAGGCTTTGTCTAATGCAACTATTTGATTAGTATCTATGATCATTGATGTTTTTTTATCTTCATTAAATTTCTCTTTTCTATGGTTAGAAACTATAGACTTTAAGGACTTTTGATTTTCTAAACTCTAAATTTTTTTCAATGTCTAATCCACAATAAGGTTTCAACTTGTTAACATTGACCAAAATTGGGTTTGATTCAAAATTGTTGATAAAAATAAGAAAAACATTGTTATTGAGTAAGTAATATTGTACCTTGAATGAACCAAACCATCTTTTCTTGAATTTTCCCAAATGTGTCTTTTCTCCCTTGGGAAACCAAATAACATAATTTCCAAATTGGAAAATTTTCTCTATGTGTTTCTATTGACTCCACAAATGTGTTCCATTGGTTTTTTCCAACATTTTTCTGAGCTTCCAATCTAAACTCTTGTAACTTATCCAATTTTGCAATTATGGTAGTTTGTATTCTAGTGGGTTTTGCATCTTTGTGGTCCCCACTAATAGCTGGTAGAACATATTTTGTTGGCATTAGAAGATGTAGACCATAAACTAACTAGTAAGGTGTGTACTTTGTTGCCACCTTATAAGTTATCATGTACGAAAATAAAATTGTGAACAAATGTTCATTTTAGTCTGTTCTCTTCTCATTGACTAACTTGGTCGATAATTTACCAATATTTTTGTTAGCATACTCTACTTGTCCATTTCCCTATGGGTAATAAGTGGTAGAACTAATGTGCTTTAACAAAAATTATTCTGTTAGATATTTAATTATATCATTGATGAAATGTACTTTTTGATCTATGACTATGGTGCAAGGAAATCCAAATCTAGTCAAGATATACTCATACAAAAATCTAGTTGTGACTACTATAGTATTGGTTTTGAGTGTTTTTGCCTCTACCCACTTGGTTGCATAATATGTAGGTACTAAAATATATCTGTTTCCTATTATTCTTCTTGTTGGTTTAATTGGACCTATAAAATCTAGACCCCACTTCGTAAAAGGTTCCCCTAAAAGTGTTGTTACCAATTTAGCTAGACTTTTTTGTTTTTAGTCCTCCAATTTTCTGACAGTTGTCATAACTTTTACAAAATTCACTAGTATTTTTTAATAGAGTTGGCCACCAATAACTTACATCTAGAATTTTCTTTGCAATAATATCTACAGCAATGTCCTCCTACCACTCCTTCATGTAGTTCCTTTAGAACAATTAGTGTTTCTGAGGTGGTTAAACATTTGCGCAATTTGTTGTATTGTCCCACTATGTACATTTTCCCTCTTTCAAAGTAAAGGTTTTGTCTTTCTGATTAACTTTTATTTTAAAGTTAAATTCAGAGTTTCTAACATTTAACCTATCTATGAGTAACTCCTTACTTCCTACATCCATATAGGTTCTATAAAAAATAGTGATGCATCCATAGTGTGATCTAGAATTCCCAATGGTTTTGAGCTATTTAGAAATTTGGATGAAACATCAACTACTTCATGTGTTCTACTAGGCTGATAGACTACTATGAATTCATACTCCAAAAATAACAATAACCATCTGGCTATCCTTCCAGACACTTGTGGTTTGTTGACTAGATATACAAGAGCCATGTGGTCTACATAAAAAACAAATTTATTTCCCAACAAAAAATGTTTGAACTTATACAAAGCATAAACCATTATTAATATTTTTCTTTGTGTAATAATATAATTATGCTCTACTTTATTTAGTAGTCTAAAGGCATATACTATAGGTTGGTCATACTTTCTAGTTGGGTTTTGTGCTAACATTACACCTACTACGAATAAAGATGCATCTATGTGCACATGAACTCCAACTACCAATTTGGAGGTATCATAATTGGTGCTTCCATATATCTCTTCTTAATCTAATCCTAGGTTTCTTAACATTCTATGGTTTAGATAAAAGGTTATGTCTTCCTCATCAACTTTGTGATTGGTGCCATGATAAAGGCAAAGTTCTTGATGAAACATCTATAAAATTGAGCCATACCATTAAAGACCTGAATCTATTGTGGGTTTGTAGGTCCAAGCATATTAAAAATTGCCTAAACCTTCTTAAGGTCTAATATTTTTCCTTCCTTAGAAACTATGAACCCCAAAATCAATCCTAAAAATACCATAAAGGCATTTTTTTGGGTTAAAACATTTATTATGTGTTTTCTACATTTTTAAAAACAAAGTTTAAGCTTCATCAAATGACTTTCCATAACACTATTGTTAACAAATAGGAGATCTACTCAAGTGCAAACATAAATCTTTATTGAAAGGAAAGTACAACATAATGCTCACAACACAAAACACAACATCAAGAACTCTCCAAGGTTCTTGTCACAAGAAATACA
>Ga0209611_10004376_pt1 | contig 24194 bp, 9 predicted proteins | sample S1TSphgellanicum_3_FD_187693 | JGI IMG/M metagenome (GOLD analysis project Ga0209611, IMG submission 187693) | Host-associated microbial communities from peat moss isolated from Minnesota, USA - S1T2_Fc - Sphagnum magellanicum MG (SPAdes) (version 2) | ecosystem: Host-associated > Plants > Peat...
GGGTTTAAGCAACATAAAGAGGAGAGAAGGAGCCAAAAAAAACCCTAGGGTGGTCTACAATAATATAAAGAGGAGAAAAGGAACCAAAACAACCCTAGGGGGATCTATAGCAACAAAAAGAGGAAAAAATAAGCCAAAAAAAACCTAGGGGTCTATAACAACAAAGAGAGGGGAAAAAAAAACCAAAAAGACCTTTGGGGGGGGGTCTATAGCAATAGAGAAAAAAGATAAAAAAACCAAAATAACCCTTATGGGGTTTGCAGCAGCATAAAGAAGAAAAAAGGAGCCAAAAAAACCCTAGGGGGTCTAGAACAACATAAAGAAGGAAAAAGGAACCAAAAAATCCCTAGTTGGTTTGTAGCAATAGAAAGAGGGAAAAAACAAAAAAAGCCTAAGGGGGTCTGCAATAACAAAAAAAGCAAAGAAAAAACCAGAAAAATTAGCACAATTGCACTTAAATCCACTTAAAGTAACACAATTGCATAACAAAAAACAACTTACAAATTTGTATACTATGTGACCCATCATAATATTGAAATGTCATGTCATTTCCAACATGAATAAACCCTTGGATTTCTTAAGCTATTCAAGCATAATAAAAAAAATCTGAATCTCATGATTTGTAGAAGGTGGGGTTTAAGTCATTCATTTGCAAATACACCTTTAAGCAATCAAGTTCAAATTCCAAGCGTTTTAGGAAATACTGACTTGGGGTACCAATCTTTATAATGGATTGAAGGAAAAACCTATGGTTTATTCTTACAACCTTTAGTGCATTCCAAAGAAGATTTTTGTTTAAAAGTAAATATGTTTTATTTACTTGATGACGACATCAAAATATCACAGGGTTCAATGGCAAACACAAGAGAATATATGCAACAACAATACTATCCATGAGAGGAAGCAATAAATTGCATTTGGGTGGGGGCATAATTCTAGGTTAGAGTTTTAAATTTTTGATAAAAATTTTGTTTTAAAAGACGATATGGGAAATGTTTTTAAAGGGATTGAAATAACCAAGTTGTAATTAGGGTTTTCACAACCTCACAAAGCTTGCAACATAGCTTAGAAAAAGACCACAAACACAAGAGAAAATATTCTTAACAATCATAAAACATGTTTTCATTTTTATAAGGTTTGGCTATGTAATGACCATGGATGTAAAAGTTTATACTCCTTACCAAAAAAGATTAGTCAAGTAATTTGAATAGAACTCCATGCTCCTTTTTCTCTCCACAAATGCAAAACCTTTTAGTAAGCTTTTTGTGGTTATAATCAAAATACAAGGTTAATGCTTTCCCTCTTTGTTATGACACCTTAAGGATACAATGAAAGTGTTATATTATTGAGTTGTCATAATCTCAATAATATGACATTTGAAAGTTTAATGTCACAAGGAATGAATTTTTTTAAAGAACAAAAGTGCTTGTTGTATACCTACTTTAAGCTTTTCCCATACATATTTGTAAATGTATGAGCAATTTTGAAACACACAAGCAAAAATAATAATGAAAATGAAAAATGAACTAAGTATCATATGTGTCCTCTATTGAGAATAAGATCTCAAAGATGTTTGATGTGGTCTATTGAAATTTGCAATGCTCACTTGATTGAATTTGTCCAAAAATCTTTAAATATTCACCACCTTTAATTCTTCAAAGTCTTGGGGATTATCCAAAACAAAATTAAAAATCATATGAACAATTTCGCACTAAAGGTACACATAGACCTCAAGAATTACATGGATCCCATCATTTTTATGTAATTAATTATCTCCATTATACGACAAAATGGGGGGTTTCAAGGTGTCATATAATCAAGGGTCATGTAGTTGTATTAAGAAGGGAATTTAGTGTTTGAAAAGTTTTGCTGCATGAAAATATGTTGTATTATTGAGGTTGTCATATTATCTAGCGTCATATTATAGAAATGCACTTTTATGTAGCTTTTCCCTTTGGTCTAGCTATATAGGTTTTAGAAGGGTAGAATTTTGGGCAAAAAGATATGGAATAATGTGCAACGCTATTGGGAAGAAAATTAGGGAGAATCATTGGGAACTTGATGAGAACACACTAAAAACATGCTAGGAACATCAACATTAAAAAAAAAGTACCCCACCCTCCTCCTCCAAGGCCCCCTAAAAGGGGAAAATTTGAGTCCTGACAGGTGCATGTTGAGCCTTCTCATTTGCTATGAGAAATTTCTATTCCTAAAACTGTTTGTCACCATTTTTGGTCTGGGCTAGAACCCTCTCCCTAACAGGGTGAGTAGTGAGTAGGTAAGACAATACAGGTCTATGGCGGCTTATTTGAGAGCATGACACTGATTTTTTGGGGATGAATCTTTTGCTATTTTTCGAATTAAAAAAAAGAAAACTTGAAAATATATGTTATTTTCAAAACAGTATCCGTATAGTCACCCTCTCTTTCACCCCCTATCCCCTCTTTTGATGGTATCCACAAAGTAAGGAGAATTAAATCTCAGTATGAAATGCTAAAACTCAGCATTTAATGCACAATGTTCGAGAGTAATTATAGTAGTTGTTGAGGCAGGAGCAGTGAAAATATATGTAGCAGCAGTGGAGGCGCTCAGGAAAAAGGAAAGAGGGGATGAAACTCAGTTTACCACCAAAATTGGTGGAAAACTAGTTTGGGTCCCAGTTATTTCATTTTCAGGCACGCAGTTGATGCCTTATTATGCCCAAACTGGGCCGTTCTCGCCCCCTAATCGCCTGACTTTACCGATACCTTTCTTACACAAAAGCAGCCAAAGTGAACCAGCACCCATGGTATGTGGACAGGAAACACTTTTTCATTGTGTTGCTCTCTCAAATGTAACCAGGGTGGGTAGCCATGTACTAACCATCCACGTGCATCTATCTACTTGGTAGTCATCAAGTGTCTTACCTACTCACCTACCTACATAATAACCCCCTACATTATCTACCTACTTACCTATGATACTTGCGCATCTAGCTATTGCTAGCTGAAAGTAAGAAGGTTTAAAAGCTCTGTTGTAGTTCACCTACCATGGAATCATAAAGGGTTGCAAATGGAGGGTACAGTTGTGGGTGCTGGGTGGATCACATAATCTGAGACATACCAAGTGCGGGTCACATAATTGGACAAATGTGAAGTGTCTTTACTTTACAGAGCGGAGCAAAAATAGAAGAAGCAGTTGACACAAAACAAAACCTTCAACAAATCTAATCCAATGATGAATAGGAGTGGGAAGACTTATGACACAGCCATGCAATGCAAAGCCGTCCCTGCCCTCTTCTCTTTATCAAGGGCCCAAAAGCAAATAATATGAATCCTTAACAAAGTGCACAAGTAATGTGCTAGAACCCTGTCTGCAAATAGCTATTATGTGTTCACTCAAGATAACTAGGAAAACAAACTCAAAACATCAAATTCAGCAATCCCATTGGCCAAAAAGAAAAAACATATCTTCAAGACTACACATATAACTGTATTACGCTGAACACTGAAAACAATAATCCATTTTTACCATTTCCGTCGATCCTTTGAAATTTGCATAAACCTACGAAACCCTATTATCACACATTTAATCTTGAGTTCACTTAAGATAACCAATGAAACAAAATTTCAAACCACCAAATCTATCAATTTCATTACCTATAACTTTTTTTCTTCACACCTGCACACAAGCCTATTCAAAACGCTCTATATATTAGTAAATTAATACTATAACCCTCGTCTTCTGTATGCAGACAGGGTTAAAAAGACGGATTAAATAAAATGTTGACAACCCATGCTCATGATGCTGCTACTGAGTGGACCGAGTCCACAATGTGAACCTAAAAGCAGTATTTGTCAAGCCCCAAATAAACCGACAAACATGTAGATGGCTATCTTAAATCATGGACATTCCAATTTGAGAGAGGTTGAAATGCGTGTACATGTACCGGATGCTTGTCTAAATATAAAATCAAGGCGTGCCGACACCGGAGTCTTAATATTTTAACCTTTTTATTTAAGAAAAGGGAGAAGGTACAGGTACGGGTGCTGACTCAGCCAAGGCTAAAGAATAGTTCCAAATTTGCGTGGTTGATGACGATGAAACTGCAAAGGCTGCAAGTGAAAGCCTGCTATACATCTGGTTCTTCTTCTATGTTGAACCTTCCTTGCAACAGTGATGCTGCATGCAGTTTGACGTTCTGCAGTAGTGAGCAAATGCCCTCCAAGCAAGAGGATCGATGAAATGGACCTTGGGCACATGAACTGGCTCCAAAGGATGTGGCTTGGTTTGTCTCTACCACTGTACATATTGTGACCATGCTCAATAGATCCACAGGCAAAGCCAAAACTCTCGAGTTCCTTATTTTTTGTGATCACTAGCTTGCTACACAAGAAGTCGACGATGATTACAGATGATAATGTAATTCAGTGCACCCACAACTTAGGCAGGTTCTGGATTTAAAGTCTGGTTGCTTCTGAGCTAGTGTCTAGATCAGCTATGTTTAGATCTCGTAACTAGCAACTAGCTAGGAAATCTGTATGTCTACTGTACACATATTGGACCTGATCAGGATTTTTTTTTGAAATTTCTCAGAGCTGCCTCATGATCTATATACATGTGCTAATGTAAATTACTGTTCCTGTACAAGTTGGTATCAGAGCGACTATCCTCTTTGCGAGCGTGTCTGCTAACCTTGTTGGTTGTGATTCACTCTTGCTATGTGTCACTGAATATTCTTTCTTGTGTCAGTGAATGCTTTCTAAGAGCATCTCCAGTGGTGCTCAGTATGCGACCCCGCAAAAATGTTTCTCATCACATCCAAGTTTAGTTATTTACGTTTTTTCCAACCACACCCAAAAAAATAGGTGGGAGACTACTAAAAGCAAAGCAACGGAATCAATCATTATGATTGACCAATCAAAAACAGGGAGTAGCAGTCATATCATGTTTATTACACTCTTCTCTTGTAGGTGTTAAGCTCTGCCCGTTTCATTTACCAGGCTTGGCAACCTGTGCAAAAATGCTGGGCCAAACCCTTTCTGAGTTGCTCTAAGTATGATTAGAGTATGGACTTTGTGTTCTACAAGAAGCTGGTTATAATGTATTGAGTAGTGATAGTTGCTGTCTAGCTAAGGTCGGCAGCTGTTTGAGGATCTTGTGAGGCCCGCGTGGTTTGATCATAAACTACTATTTGGTAACTCTTTGATCAAACCGCAAATTTTTTCATGATTTTCTATAATGATCTTGCGTCATGAATATTGCACATAATTAGAGGTTGCATAGATGACCAAAGTGTAATGAATTTAATACCCTTTAAGAAAGTTTCAGCATCAAACCTTCACAAACCTAATTAAACATTAAACTGGCAAAGTGTAGAACATGAAAGGGCACACTCATAGTCCTTTCAATCACCCAAATAGGTCATTCAAATCCCGTATTTTTTAAATTTAAGCTAATATTTGTGACATGCCTAATGCAACATCCCCTCCCCCACCCCCACAAAACCCCCAAATTATTATTAAAAAAGTGATGAACTGTTATCTTTCAAAACCCTAGAGTCAGGGGAAAAAAAAACCCTTTAAAATTAAAATTATGAAAAAAATTGAAAAATTGAAAACCAAAACCAAAAATCAATCAACATTAGTATTTACCTATTTAATGATCATTGAGTGCCTTACTTACTTACCTACATTGTCATCCTCACATTATCTACAAGTTACTTACCTCTGATACTTACACACTTATCTAGGTAGTGTTAGGTGAAAATAGGAAGCTTTACAAGGTGGTTACCAAGGTTTCACCCTTGGTAACTCAGTTGTAACTCCTCTACCACGGAGTGATAAAGGATTGCCAATGGATGGTAAGCTGGTCGGTGTTGGCCACATGATTGCCCACATACAAAATAGTCAACAAATGTAATCCTTTGAGGAATAACATCCAACCAATGCAAAGTCTCTTCCCTCTCTTTATGGAGGGCAGAAAAACAAATAATATGAATTTCTTAAACACCCATTAAAATAATGATGAGAACCCTTGTTCATGATGCATCTACTTGACTGAGTCCATATAACAACTGAACTAGCAGAGCAAGTGAGCTACTACAGGTGGTCAGTTTTTAACATGGAGAGATTTTGACATCTAGTTTGGGCTAACTTGATTTCCTGTAAATCCTCCCTTTTTCCTTTTTCTTATTCCTTTGTACATTTTCCAAATCTACAGTGTGTTTATAAATGAATTTTTGCAGGGTTGCATCAATGTTTGTCGATCAAGAGAAAAATTGATACATTCCCAAACCCACACATATGTCTATGTCTAGCCCTCCTCATGGACATGCCAATTTGAGAGAGGCTGAAATGAGAGATTGTACATGTTTAACTTGGCACTTTTGTACCCATGCATATCAACTTAGTTGCCTGATGCATTACTCCCCTTTCTTCTTTGGATTGAATGAAACAGCAACCACAATTGCTTTAAATCTTTCAACACACAAGGAAAGACCAGTTGGTCAAAACCAGTGTTGGGCATGCATTTCATTTTGTTACTAACTGTTGGTTCTGGTTCTTAAATAGATCAGGGAGCCACCAGTTACAGTTTCTTGAAGAAAAATATCAGAGTATATATATGTATATAGCTGCTGGTTCCAGTTATTTTAAAAACCTCAAAGAATTAATAGAAAAACTAGCAATTTTACATCTGTCAGTTATTTGATTTTTCATGAAAATTGAGAACCATGATTACATATAAATGAGAATTGGCTCTTTAATTTGTTGAGAACTGCAGCTTAGGAAATTTTTTGACCTGATTTACCAGTGAGTGGTTTGTGGCAATTTCTAATTTACTCACCCACATACTATCAAAACCCTTAAACACATACTTTACAAAGAGGATATGATTTTTCTCACACAAAAAAAGCCTTGACTCATGACACATGTGTGAGATCAATTTTGTGAGTTCATCCATTACAATTTACAATATGCAGTGTTTATTGTGGCGTATATTATATTAAAATGATAATTTGACATTAAGTTATGTGACATATTGCAATACGATTACATATTTCATATCCCTAATGTCAAATTATAATTTTAATGTAATATGTGCCACAACAAACACCACATATTGAACATTGTAATGGATGAAACCATAAAGTTAGCTCACACATGTATCATGAGAAAAACAAAATGTTGTCTTTTAGGACCATACATACATATATTGTTTGCTTGTAATTTATGCAAGCAAACAATATCATGTTTGGTACTACAATAAAATCACAAAAAAAAAATTTAGGATTCCATGTGGGGCCATCAGGAAGAACTTTCCCCTATTTGCAAACATGAAATGCTTTGTTCGAGAATGGGAAAATCGAATAATTCCTCTGTGTCATCATGGTAAAATTAGAAAGGAACATCACAATATTGGTCCCACCCTTGGAGAGTCAAATTCCCTATGTTATGTTCATTCAATTTTAATTTGTTACAGGTTTCCACTCTCACAACAAACTTTTTTAGGACTTCAACCTCGGAACCATTAAAAAAAACTTGAAATTCTCCTATGCAAACATGAAATGGTTTGTTGACAATGAAAAAATACAATAATCCCCCTTATTTCACAATGGGAAAATAAAAATAAAACATTGAAATATTGGTTCCACAATTCCCATTAGGAGAGTTCTGGGTCAAGAAAATTATGATACAAATCCCAACTCCCCCGCCTCCGGCCCCCTGAAGATAGGGGATTTGCAATCATCTCCCCACGTGGGGACCTTGTAAATCTTTGTTGTGTCTTTTCCCTACTGGTAGCTAGGTAATGCCAATTTTTTTTTTACTGTATTTGCAGGGGTGCCAGCTCCGGAATCCAAAAAATTAATCTTTTTATGTCAAAAAGCTGAAGGTATCAGTATGAGTGCTAACTTGGGGGCTAAGTTTGATTGATTCAGTGCATTGAAGCATGAACATAGTGTAGACATTGGGTAGATGCAGCAGCAGCAGGAGAAGGAAGAGGAGGAGGAGGAGGAGAGCTAGTGTGAGTGTGTGCAGGTGAGCAGTATTGTTCATGTGTTGTTATTGTTGTTGGGGTCATGGCGGCTGTTGTTCACTCAGGATGCTGCTGCACACGCCAATTTCATGGTACCGGCGGTCATCCTGCTGCACCAGCCGCTGCTGCACACGCCAATTTCATGGTACCGGCGGTCATCCTACTGCACCAGCCGCGATGATCCACGAGGTTCCGCTTATTCGACCTCCGCTTCTTGCAGGTTCTTCAGTAGCTGCTGCTGCTGCTGCTGCTGCTGATGTTGATCCTCTCGACCCAACGAGACTAGCGCCACAGCCGAGGACAATTTTGATTCTGGACATCGATATCAGTTTTAACAATTGCGGACACAATTCCCATCGGGTAAAACTCGGGGAGCGTGTGTTGGGGAGCTTGCAAGAGCTGGACGAATTGCTTCTTGCGGTCTCAGCAGATAATCGTTCACAAGAGCTGCAACAAAACGAGTCTGTGAATGCATCCCGCAGCCCTACTTTAATCCAACACCCAATTGCTCCTACACCTGTAGTAGCTGTAGCGCTAGAAGAAGAGCAGCATCTAAGGGTTTCTCTTGATGTGAAAGTTGAGGTAGGATCTCGGATTGCTGATCAACTGCTAGTACGCGACCTTGGGAAGCTTGTGTTGAGATTATCGAGTACTAAGTTTCAGCTCACATTCAGTGGACCAAAAGTATCCAAACGGCTACTGAAAACTGCGTTAAAATTCAACCTTCTAGAGCTTGCGAAACTTGTTGTAGTAGTGGAACCGCACCGAATGTCGAAGAATCGGTGCTTGGATTTAGGAACGGTGGTGGCCAAAGTTATCAAGTGTGCATCCATGGTTGAGTTCATCACGTTCTTGTTCGAGATCTGCCAGAACCCACTCATGAAACTACATGCAGCTGCACGAGTGCAGCCGGAATTCATCCGAATCAATTTCAACAAATTCTGGCTCCTTCACGACAGCATCCGTGATCACTATTCTGAGTTGTTTGCCACATATAAAGGAGGGTGCGACGAGTTCTCGATTTTCTGCCAGAATGTGCGAACTGATCATGATAACACGTCCCTGGAATGGTATTCCGACAGATTCAGCAAGACCCATCAAGTTCAGACGTTGTCGGATGCGTGGAATTTGAGGGCTAAAGTTGGCGGACTTCAAGCACCGGTGAAGTGGTTGAAGCATGCAGGAGCGCGTAGGTCAGTTGCAGCTCATGATCAAACCGTGAAGCTGCAAGTGTCGTTGCAACCTGTTGTGACCGGAGCTTGTTCTATAGCGATTGGAGTGCGAAACGTGCAGGTGAAGGTTCTGAAGAATGCTGTTCATAGTGATCTTCTTCATACTGCAGACCACGACAACTCGTACTTGTCGGACCCGATCTTCGGTCTCTTTGTTTCACACATTACAGTGTCTGTCAGGCCAGAAGTGGAAGGCAAACAAGTAGAGTATATGGAGCTAGGGTTAGCTTCACCCAACGAACGATATGACATTTCGGATATGCAAACGACAGGCTCGTCCAAGACTTTTACAGGGAGCAAGGATCCAGGATGTGCCTTAACTGCTGCAGAGTCATCTTCTACAGCGATCAAGTTGACTACATCGGATTGGCATCACGAGCAGACACAAGGAGCTGATGATGAATGCACCGGCACATTCTGTTGGAATCTGCGAAGATTGGCTGGAGTACCATTCAACTATCTTCAACCCAAGTGCAATAAGGTTATAAATTTCCGCGCTTTTCCAATTTTCGAATGGTCCAAGCGTCTACTAGCTGCAGCTGCTACTTCTACTTCTTCTTCTCTGTTGAACCTTCCTTTCAACAGTGATGGTAGTGTGACGTTCAGTGAGCAATTTCCCAGCGGCAAGATGATGAAATGGACCTTGGCACATGAACTGGCTCAAAAGGACGTGACTTGGTTTGTCTCTGTCACTGTGCATCTGACCATGCTCAACAGATTCACAGGTAAAGGCAAAACTCTTGAGTTCCGTTTCTGTGACCACTTCAAGAAGAAGATGATGATGATGAGTACAGATGCTCATGTAATTCAGAGCACCCACACGTATTAGCTTTTCTAGGTTCTAGATAAGCAAGTGTGGCTCCTGATCAAGCTGGCTGGGGTGTAGAGAGCTCTGTTCATTAGATCTGCTAACAGATCTGCAGTACTGCTGGACATATTTCTTGTCTGATCAGAAAACTTTGTTTGTATAATATCTAACACATATGCTTGATCTTGTAATTAGGGTTTGCATGCTTCTGTAGGTGCTTAAAATATCATAAACCCTAAACCCTAATTAGGGAGGTGGGTTCTTGTAAGATTTGATAGTTAATGTACAGGTACCTAGATCACATAATTAAAAACACTACTCTTTGATACTTAAATAAAAAAATAGAACAATAATATTGAGTATTTTAAAGTTGGAGTTGAAACAGCCAATTATGCTACTGTAAATTATTGTCCCTAACATATGTTGGTACTGGCATTGGAGTGACTTTGTGAGTGTGTTTTTGAACCTTGTTGATATGTTGATTGTGATTTATCAATGTTGCAAGCTCAATGAACTTCCTAAGCTATATATGTGTTTGCTAATTGCATATCATATTTTTAATTGTGCATAATTAGACAAGTTGCCCCCCCCAAAAAATAAATAAATAAATAATAAATAAATAAATTTGTTTTCTAGTGTACATATAATTTTATGTTGATTGTTTTTCATTCTAGATAATTACGTTATATTGTACATCAATGAACATTTCAAATTATGTGTCTCTTAATTGCATACAACCTTTTAATTGCATAATTAAACAAATTGTAAAAGAATTTTTTTTTTTTAGTATATATATATATATATATAACCTTTCATTGATTATTATTTATTCTAGATAATTGCATTATATTGTACATCAATGAACATCTTTGTATGTACACGTCAAGAATATTTTGTAGTTTCACCTTAAATCTGTTGTGGACAAACCGGGGTCATCTAATGAGCACTGATTGTTGCTCTCTCTTGTAAGGAGACCCAGTTGCCAGGGTTAGCTGTTGATGATTCCTGCTTTGTGTTCTAATGTCCGAGCTTGGGTTAATAAGTTGTTCCCAAGATCAGTGATTTCTGCTTTGTTAACTGGTTGTTTTTTAAATTGATATTTGAGGCATGGTGGGAATTAAGCATAAGTGCCTGAGTTTCCAAACAACTTTGGGCCAGGTTTTCTAATTAAAAAAACCCAAAAATGAAGGTGCTTTTTTTTATTAATGACAATTTATGGAACATGTTTTATTATCCTCCTGCTACTACTGAACTAATGTGAATTAATGTGCTATGGAAAATATGTTGGGGAACACAATGGGAACTTGGGAAACATATCAGGAACCCAACCAAAACTCATTGGGAATTTTTTAAGGGCACATAGTGAGAACATATTGGGAGCACATTGGGAGCCAGTGAATTTTTTTTAAAAAAATCCTTCCCCCCCAAACTTAAAAGGAAAAAATGCAAGGGACCTTGAGCACATGCTTGGGGCTTCCCATTGGCTGCATGAAATTTCTCTTCCCAAAAGAGTTCATCACCATTTTTGTCCTGGGCTACTACTACCCCTTGCAAAGAACACCCTACCTATTAACCAAGAATTTGATGGAGCACTAGGGCCGATCATCCCAAAAAGGATTTAGCATTGATGGGAACAAGTTATTTGAGAACTCCTGAAACAATATAAAATCTAGTAGGAAAACATGACTTACCAGTAGGAACTTGTCTAAATCTTCAGAACTCTTTTTGAAGGTGTGATAAAATCTTACAAAAAATTTAAGAATTTATTAAAAAGTATTCTTCTTTTAACTTTTTGGGATGTAATTTTGCACCACTTCATCAAAATAAAAAAGGTTGGTGTGAGAGCAATAGATAGAGGATGCATAGTGTTTAATGCGACCAAATGTTGAGCAACAAATTTTCAAAAACCAAGGTGAAAGCACACTAGGGCGAAACAAAAACAACATTTCATCTTGAAAGTCCATAATTGAAAGAAATACAAAGAATTTTTTGGTTGGTTTGACATATTGTAAGGGGAATGGATGTTAGCAAGAAAATATATTAAGTAGAAATTCATGATAAACTAGTTTGGGTAACTATAATATAATTTTTTCTTTATTGATTTCTATAAAAAAATCCAAATGTACTAATTACAAAGAATTGATTTTTTTTCATTTTTAAAAGTGATTTAATATTGTTGAAATCAAAAAAATAAAAATAACAATTGAATCAACTATCCATTAAATACACACAATTTTTTTACTATAGATGCATCTTGTGGCGCATTTGATTGGCCCATTTGAAAAATTTGGAAGTTTTCATAATTTGTTTACAATATTTATAAAGCTCTTTTATGAGTGGGATTTTAAATATTTTGCCAATATTTTGTCATGAATGTAATTTTTTTTTTGTTTTATGCTTAAAATCATTGTTGAAATTATGAGTCCCATTCCATCATTTGCACACATAAATTGAAATGAGCTATAATTAAAATTTTGAAATTTTCTAAAATGTATTTTGCAACATCCTTTTGTGTTATAATAGGTAATGTGTTTGCACCCACTTATGAAAACCAATGGTGCTTATTGTCCAACTAATGACAACATAAATATACATTACAAATGGGAGGAACCATCAAACAAAAGAACAATATGTTGTCACATTTGTAGTTTGACACATATGAAATTATGGCACAAACATTTTGGACATAGATCAATTATCAAACTTGGGGAGGTCATCTCCATTTTATTCTAAATGATGTGCAAAAACATATAGGCTGCAACTTATTGAAAAGAAAGAAAAATTTATAATTTGTTTAAATATAAATAAGGTGCGTATATTTCAATATGAAAAAATATTTTAAATATCTTAAAATGTACTTTGAATATTTCATTATTTCATAGCATATTAAAATACACTTTTTTATCTCAAGTGATTCCAAAAATATACAAAAAGTGACTTCCCCAAATTATCAAAGTCTTCAATTAACATGCTATCAACTCATGGAGAAGTTGCGAAGAAAATATCAAAGTTGTTAAAGGTATTTGAATCACAATATTGATGTTTGTGAAAGGTATATTCATAGAAGGAAGCAAACTAAAAAAGTTCAACAATAGACAATCTATGGAACCCATGTATGAACACCCTAACCTTTGTGACCCACTACCATGTCTCATCACTAACATGAGCAAGAAAACATGGGTTTATTTCATTTAAGAGAGAAGTCAAAAGTTCCAATAAACAAGATGTTGAAGGGGTGAACAAATTAAAAAGGGTATTAGAAGATCATTGTGCTACACCTTTGAAGTAATCTATATATATATATATATATATATATATGAAGTTTAAATTCATTTCCATCCTTAGAAAAAAAATCAATGTCTTTACTATTATTTTAAAAGGAATTAAAATAAGGTTGAAACTTTTTTAAATAGGGTGAAAGTATGGCTGGGCGGTACCACAAGGAATGTCAAACTATCATTTTATTGGATTCATCCATTTTTAAAAATATATAAATAACAGTTAAAAGAAAGGTTTTCATTAAATTATTCTGGTAAATATATTAACTAGGTCATATAAACTTTGAAACTTAAATGAAATCAAAAGGGTGAAATCATGCTAATATATATTTTAAAAATTATAATCATTATTTAATATTTCATAGTTTAAATTGATGTTGAAAATTTTGGATCTACTAATATAACAACATTCATAATATATCATGGCAACATGTGAATAAATTTGAAATCAATCTAATAAATTTTTAAAAACCTAAAATCGATTTTTAAACATTTTTTAAGTAGTAAATGACTTTTTAAATTATTCTTAAAATGTGAAAATGAAAAAAAAAATGGAATTTAAAAAATATAAGCCTTAACATAATAGAAAAGATAAATTTTTAATGATTTAAAAATAAATTTTCAAGATTTTTCTAAAACATTCCAAGAATATTTCAAATTAAATAGTAACATAAAGGGGCATTGTTGGCTCCTATTAGCTTGTTTTCACCCAACAATATTTTGAATTTTGATGTTCCTAATCATTTTTTCACAATAAGTTCCGAGAAAATAATGGCAGGTTTAAGGTCAAGTTTAAAGTCAACAACATTTTTAATACATTTGGGGGGGGGAGGGGAGGGATTAATATAATTTTCAAATTTATTTTAGATGGTATTTTATTTTTTTATTATGTAATTAATTGAGTAGGTATAATTTAGTTATGAATTTCCAAAGTTCATGTTCATGATTCCTAAAGGGGTCATGGAAATTAGGAATATAAAGTTGTAAGTTACAATTCTCACTTGTTTTTAATCCAATGAAGACTTAGACTATATATTTTGCATGCAATGGATGAACATGGAAAAAATAAAAATCTATATTATTAAATATATTTAAAAGAAAGGGCCTAGGATTTGGCTAATCATTTGGCTAATTTTAATTCCTTAACCATTGTTTGAGGTGATTCCTGATGATTCCTTGATACCATCCAATCATATTTCGACCCAAAAATTTATAACATTTATTAGTTGCATAAATGTACATAAGTTTGTGTTTAATGCACCACACATCTTTTGTAATGTGAATAAATATTAGGAAACATAAAAATCCACCAAATTTATATTAGATCTAATTCATGATCTTGAATTTTAAATCTAATTAAAGTTGAAAGCTAGGATTAACTAAGGTCAAGAGTTGACTTTCAAATTGAAAGATTTGAAACTAAGTTTGAAAAGTCATTTTTTAGATGCTAAAAATTCAACATACAACATGTGAATCATGAGGTTCAATCTAAAGTGAGTTACTAGGACATACATATTGTATGAAATGGAATGTTAGTGTTTTTATGTGTTGACAATTGTTTTACAATCATGAATGGGGTGGTTACAAGATAAGGTTGATCACTTTTTGTTTTACATTATATTTTTGTCTAGAATGTCATGCATTACCATGCTATTAAAATATGCCATAAAATTATCAATATGCCAAATTTTTCATTGAATTAAAATTTTTAACTTGAATAGAAAAACATTTATATAAAATTGAAATGTATATATTCTCCAAATACAAAGTAATGGGCTTTCAAAATTGAAAAATATTGACTAGACTTTCTTTTTGGCTTCATATAAATTCTATTTTTTTTTATCGATTTTTTTGCAATATATTATAAGGATTCAATATATGATATATTAAAGGAAAAGGAACATAGTTGCAAAAAATGATTCAAAAAACCTTAACCCAAAAATATTTATGAACTTTTGAATGTTTTAGATTGAACCTTATTTTCAAATTTCCATGTCATAATCAATTTTTTATGGATTTTAATGTGTTTTTTCTTAACATGTAAGTTCAACCGTTGTTTAATTGAGATTTTATAATTATTAGTTCATTAACCACCTTGTAAATCCCCCACTTAAATAATGGTATCATAATGGATATCAATTCACTAGGAAAAAAAAAAGATTTTGTGATTGGTCCCTACAACTAATTTTTAATTGCAAGCAACATGTGCAATTTAAATCCCACTAGTTGCATTCAATAATCACATACATGTGCCTATAGTCACACACAACCTGATCTTTGGATGAAAAATAAAAATCAACAAAATACATTTTCATCCTTTGACTAAACATATACATATTGTCATTTGCAACTAACATACAATTGATTTGGTCAACACTAACAATAAATGATGTGTTGACATGTGGTTAAGGTTGTATATTTCAAAATTATTTTTATTTAATCTTGAAAGAAATCCACATCTCCATTCCAGATAATCTTAAATCATGACACGTAGCAAAAACATTATATCCATTTTTTAAGGCTAATTATTTAGTGACATGTGGCACATTTAAGCCCAATTTAATATTTAAGTTTTCAATTAATAAATTAAATTTGATTTGTTCAATTTAAAGTGAATAACATGTCAACACATGGCATCTATGTAAATAAGTTTAAAGGGTAGGCTTAAGGAGGTGAATAGGTAGGCACAAACTAATTAGATAGGTATAAAATAATCCTATTTTATTTTGGGTTTAACTTAATTTAAGGTTCAACCCTTTTATATTGGTTCATCCCTTGAATAGAACCTGTAATTTGAATAAACTTAATGCACCTAATTATATACTCCACATTAAAAGAATAGAAGACAAAAGATTTGAGTTAAACATATTTTAATTACAAATGTGACCAATTTAATTGCAACTACTTCCCAATACTTATTTTATACTAGTTTAGTTTACCTACTAACTATATTAACTATTATAGGTAATAATAGATAAAGGTAATATATATTATTATTATTGTTATTATTATTATTTCATTTGATTTAACTAGTACTACCTATAATAATTTCAATAGCTATAAAACACCTTGGATACATTTATAATATGACCCTAATATGTTCCATATGTCTTTAAAATACAACTTGAATATATTTAAATTATACATATATACCTTTTATGTGTGATTGATATATTTTCATATGTTCTAAATATAAGTTACATAAGATTTTAATACACCCATATAAATACCCACATTGTACACTTGTACATCCTAATACGCCCCAATACCCCTAATATATTCATAAAGTTAGAATTAATTTTGGTTACATTTGCAACTGATGAGACATATATGACCTTTTTCGGATATTAAAAATTGTCCTCTTAAAAAGATGAAAATAATAATAATCGCAAGTATGATCAAATGTAACAAACGATTAAAAAACCAAAATTAGTTGCAAACATTTAGTCACATGTAGTCACAAATATGATGATTACAAAATTTCATTTTCTTTTAGTGATTTTAACAGTATGGAATGGACTTTTGAAAACTATTTATCCATTGAAATTAATCCACCTTATCTTATAACCACTCAATCAACACTTTTTTTTTTTTTTAAATTCTAAAATTCACTTCGCTAAAAATGTTACAACAAACAATCTAGGATATTTACATTCTAAGGTCATTGAAGGGAAGAGCATGCATGAATCCCCACAAAAGCATAGATGGAATTTTTTTGAGCCATGATGTTTCTTATAGGCCCACATGGTGCATTGTTGCACAATGAAACTCATAAGAAAATACACCATGGACCAATCCACCTCCCCAAGAAGATCAAACAACCCAAACAACACATCATTTTATTCTTAACCAAAAATACATTTTTGCACTAACCACAACTTTTCATGGTTTGCAAACATCCTTGTGGTGAATTTAGTTACAAACATGGCAATCACAATTTAATCCTTGAAACATGGTTGCAAACAATTGTTGGCCCCCTCATCTTGCACAAAACATTTTTAAATGAATGTAGTTTCCCCACATGGGTAAGATTGAAGGGGAGATAGAGCCATCCAAGGAGGCCAAAGACTTGAGTGACATTGCATAGTGTAATAATGCTTACAACAACCATTTTTACATCAGTTTAATAATCTATGGCATGGTCTAATCACAACTATGTGGGTTGATTAACAATTTAGAGGTAAAAATAATTGTTGTAAATATGATGAAAGGTTGCCCTTTATCTACAACCACAAAAACAATAAAAACAAAGTTCATCAACTTTGTTTAGCTAAGCAATGTTACTTTCCTTCAAAAACATTCCTAGATGTTGAAATAGAGAGAATTTTCATGATGTGGGCAAATGAACCCAATTTTGGATGCAAAACAACTAAAAATTTGAAAAACAATTTGAACAAGACCATATGAGCAAATTCCTTCCACCATGTCATAACATATCATACACTCCACTTTCCCTTTTGCAAGCTTGACTTCAAGCTCTTGCACAAGTTAGGGGATGTCAACATTCTTTCTTGAAGCTTTTTGGAATTGTTGTTCCTTTGCCTTTTTGTCCAAATAAATGTTCAAAGTTTTGTACCAATGTAATCTCATGCTACAAATTTTTAATTTAACATTCACTTGACACAATTACTAAACTTCAATTCTCAAGCCAATATTCCCCACAAGTTGAAACACAATATCCTAAAACTCAATCCTAAAAATTAATTTTTAAACATTTCATGAAATGTATAGTCCTCCTAAATATTGAAATGTTTATTCAAAGTTATGCACAAAATGCAACAAAAAGGAATTATAATACAAGAATTGATTGTTGCATGCACCATAAGCGCCAAAAAATATGCATAATTTGCAACACAAAAACAATTGTTTACTACAAGGAATAACTGTAACCAAAAGAGAGGGTGACGAGACCAAACAAAGAATCTGACCACTAGTACGGGCCTAATCAGACTGGTTTCCCTTCTGATCTTCTGAGACAGACCACTCTCTCTAACCCCTTTCTCTCCAACTTATCTCAGAATATTTCCATATGCATTCACTGATCTTTGGACAGGAACAACTCATGCACTCACAAATCAGCAAAACAGAAAAGCCGAATTCAAAACTTGCACCTTGCCATTCATAAAAACCTCCAGAGAGCACAATACTTCTGGCTCCAGAGTGTACATCAAAAATCAAACATCAATACAGGTATGGCCTTTGAGGTTAGAGCTCTCGATGTTCACTCAATCCTTTGAGCCTCTAACCCGATCCCCCACAGAATGCTACAATGCATGCTTTTCTTCACTCTGCTAGACCAGAGACCTATGACCCGATTACCCTCGAGTCCGAATTGTTCTCTGAAAACACCTGACTCTTGATAGTTTGTACCACACTTGCCAATGTTACTCGAAGAGACTCACTCTCATGCAAAATGATCAGCCGTTCTGCTGGTTTCAAAACCTTTCTACATCCTCACTCGATGCTCTCATTCTTTCCACATTCGGGATCCCCCCTTGCTCTCTGCTACTCATAGACCACAACCAACATCACAGATGCAAGGCACTGCAACCTAAACCCCTCATCTTGGATATTCCCTCTCCTCAACATGCACCCCAATTCTAGAGCTCGGATCCCTCAAGTCCTCATCATACCTCGGCGCTACCCTTTCATGAGTCCTTTACAAAGCTACCTGGCCAAGTTGCTGGCGCAGCGAAAAGATTACCACAACTAGCCAAGTTCTACTACCCAAAAAAACAACTCTCTACCACTCTAAAACCACTCTAAAAATCGCTCTCCAACAGCTCTCTTCCTGTCTCCTAGTTGCATTCCCAATCCGTCCGTCTAGACCCGCACAGCCATCAGCTCACCACCTCCTTCCGTCATGTTGCCGCCTTCCTTCCACCTCCCCTCATCAATATAGCTCCATGCCTCACCATCATTCGCGCCGCCTCCTTCCTGCATTCCATAACACCCCTACCAAAAGAAAAGCCTCCCCATGCATTTATCTGCAACAGCAATGGAGAGATTCTGGCTGCAATAATGACGACTAATAAAACAGAAAGCAACCCTCAAAAATATGTTGTGTTCACACCAATGAGGTGACCTATTGTTCGGTCACATATGTAACCCCTCCGTTCTTAAAAAAAGTTGAGTCCCTCAGCTTCATTCAATCTGGTTGAACGTGATAGATTTGAAGATCCCTACGAGATCTCTCCCATTGATGTCCATCAGCATCCTGGATGATGCAAATCCTGCTGCCTTCTTCAAGATCATAGTTCCCTTTCCCATCTGCATGCCCAATGAATTCGTACGAGCCTTCCCAGCTTGAAGCCAAAGCTTTCTTCCTTCCCGGTTTCTTCATTTTCACCATTGTTTCACCTGCAACTAGACCTTCAAAAGTCTGCTTACCTTTTCTGCCATCATAGGTTTTCTTCTGTTTTTTCTGTGTTTGTTCCACATTGAGCAAAACATTCTCGTGGATGCTTGCTATAAGCTTCACCTTCTGTAGAAACTGTGCTGCAGCAACTTCAACATCAACATCGTCATCAGTTACAACAGTTAGAGCGTGTAGGTAATTGTCTACCCTGAGACAGGGTGTGCGACCAGTCAAAATCATGAAGGGTGAGAACTTGGTGCTAGACTGGATCCCACATCTGTATCCAAACAATATCTTAGCCAGGTGCTTGTCCTAACAATCTACGCTTTCGGGTGCTGCAGCAAGAACGGTAATGTCGTGTTTGATGGTCTTGATCAAACGTTCTGCCATCCCATTACACTAAGGCCACTGGGGTGCAGTGTGCTGATGTTGGATGCCGTAGTCTTTGCACATAACATCGAATTTTGCAGCCCATTCTCCACCATTGTCAGTCAGTACAAACTTGGGGACTCCATACCTACAGATTATGTCATCTTCCAGAAACCTGGCCGCAGTCTTAGCACCATGATCAACAACGGCCTTAGCCTCGCACCGTTTAGAATAGTGGTCGATGGCGACCAGAATGTACTTGTTTCCTAACCTGGTTCCAGGCAACGGTCTTGCAATGTCCATAGCCACTCTATGAAACAGATCACAAATGGGTATACTCTTCAACTCTTCATCTTCTAAGCATATACTCCCCATCCTTCTCACCATTTGACACTGTTGACATACCTTCATAACAGTCTTCACATCCTCAGTCCGATTGTGCCAAAAGTACCTCCTACATATCTCTGCCAGAGTTCTTTCTTCTCCAGAATGCCCTAGGTCCTTATGCATTCGGACCACTAATCCCATGCGGTCTTCTGGCCTTGGTACAAGTAACCCCTTGAAATAAAGTGATTGCTCCTGCCAATGGTAGTTCAACACTCTCTTCCTTGCTCTCCTAGCTTCCACAGGATCAACAGTGTCTGGCAACATGCCTCCCTGCAGTAAATCCAGGCAGGGTACATCCTCCCATATGTCTTGGTGCCTTGTGTCTGCTCCCCACTCATCCTCCTCATCGGAACCTATAGGAACCAAATCATGCTCACCAAATTCAAACAGTTGTTGAGCTGCCAACACAAGCTCCAATTGTTGTTGCTTGTCATAGTACTGGGGCCTCCTTCTTTTCAGCACCACACCCACATCATCGTCATGCACAAGCTCACCCCCCTTTGTAACTTATGCCTCACATGGAGCAAGCTCCTTGGGCTGGTCTTCTTCTGATACAACGTCAACCACATACAGCTGCTGGCTGCCAACATAATTGCAGTGGTTGATGCCAAAACAACACGCCTGATGTTGTACACATTCCCTGTCCCTTCTCCGGACACTGAGCCATTCTGTTTCTTTGCTAGTCTGAACAAAGAGAGCCTCCTCTTCTCCTCTCGGTGTGTCAGTTAGTGGATTTCCAATGTCTTGGATCTCTTCACTGAAGTCATCGTCATCCATGGCTAGTCCAACTGGATTCCTACTCAAAACATCGACGTTCGTATGTCTGAGTCCTGGTCGGTGGATTATATTAAAACTAAAGTCCTGCAACATGTCTACCCACCTACCTCTCCTGTCATGCGCATCGGATACGATGGCTAGCCACTCTGGAGGTTTGTGATCTGTGCGCAGAATGAAATGATTCATGTGCAAGTACTGCCTGAAATGCATGATGCCCCAGATTAGTGCGTAGCATTCCCCTTCCATGGGATGGAATTTTCTCTGGGCTTCTGTCATGCTTTTACCGACATAAGCCACCACCTTCTCAAATCTTCCTTCTTTCTGTGACAGTATCACTCCAACACCCCTGGGCGACCAGTCAACATCCAAACAAAAGGTCCTCTTGAAATCAGGTCGTGTGAATATAGGCGCATGAACCAGAGCTGCCTTCAGTTCCTGGAATGCCTGTTGACAGCCCATATCTCACACAAAATTAACATCCTTTTTGGTTAGCTCAAACAGAGGAGCTGCCAGTCACGAATAGCCTCGTACATAGTTCCGGTAATACCCTGTCAAACCTAAGAACGACCTAACATTGGTGACTGTCTTAGGTTGCGAAAAATGCAGAACTACCTCAATTTTGCCAGGATCCGGTTTGGTGCCCTCCTTACTAACGACATGGCCCAAAAATGTAATGCTCTTTGCAGCAAAGCAATACTTATTTGGGTTCAGTTTGAGGTTTACTTCCCTGAGTTTGTACAGCACTATACCTAGGTGTTGCAGATGCTCCTCCCAGCTTTCGATGTGCACATTGAGGTCATCAACGAATACCTCAAGGAAGTTGCTACCCAAGTCCTTAAAGACCTCCAACATAGTTCTGGTAAACGTACTCGTTGCATTCTTGAGGCCGAATGGCTTGACTGTCCAGTCATACAACCTGGTTTTAGTGATCAAAGCTGTCTTCTTCATGTCTTCTGGAGCCATTCGAATTTTCCAGAAACTAGACTGTAAGTCTAAGGCAGTGAACCATGATGAGTTCCCCAGTTGACTAATCACATCTTCCACAAGTGGCATTGGAAATGAATCCTGACGTGTCTGTGCGTTGAGTGGTCGATAATCGCCACAAAAACGCCTGCTCCCATCCTTCTTCACTAGTAGAGTTACCCGACATGCATACTCAGAGCTACTGGGCTTCATCTTGCCCAATTCGACCAGTACATCAATTTGCCTCTTCACCTCTGCCTCTTCCCAGTAGGATAATCGACCAAGAGATGCTTTGCAAGGGGGGAAGCCTTGTGTATCCACAAAGTGTTCCCCAATAGTGCAACAACCTAGCTCACCTTTATTCCAAGCAAAAACGTCTTGGTACCGCTCTCGAACTCGCCAGAGTTGTTTTCATTTATCTTCCTCCAAGCTGGTGTCAATCCTGATTTGCTGACAAATCTCCCTCCATCTAGTATCCATTTCACAATGGTTGGCAGATGTCAACTGCTCAGTGTGGCTGCCATTAGAGTTGTCGTCTCTCATCTGGACAGTTTGCAGTAGTGCTGGAATTGAGGAAGCGTGTACTCGGCTAGGTTTCTACAACAACAGTGGAACAGCTACATCATGCATGGATTCATACACGGCTTGTCTACATTGCTCTGCATCAGACACCCATCTCATCCAGTCTGCGTAATCATCCGCATCTGTGATTTCCTCTTCCATGAACCCGTCAACCTGCTCCTGTAATATCAGCTGCAGAATCTTTTGCAGCCCTTCAGACTTCACCATATCCTCCAATTCAGTATCTCTAAACTCATCCTCACACTCAACTTGCTTCAATCGATTAGAGTCCGAATCACCGTGCCCACTCCCATCAGTACCTGTATCCGAATCCGAGGTGGACACATCATCCTCTTTAGTCATGATCACACGATCCTGATCTAGTATCTAATCAGAATCATCCTTGTGTGTGCGTTCTTTCCAAATGGTCGTAGCCTCGTGCATCATAGCTTCGGAATTCATCCTCTGCAACAAATTCACCATCGTCAAAGGCAGTACCTCCACATTGCTTCCGAGGCCGTGTCTTACTTATATTAAACCCCGTTCCACATCCACAACTGCTCCAATCTTCATCAAAGAAATCCAATCCCAAGAGTACATCGTAACTGTCCGTGTCCACGACCATGAAGGTCATGGCACATTGTATGCCTCCAACCTTGACAGGTACCTCATCAATTTGACCCAACGCCTGTGTAACAACTCCTGACGCAATTTTGTAAGTCTCCGACCCTGTCACGAGATGCATCATTCCCAGTTCTCTAATTACAGCAGCAACCACAACAGACATGGAAACTCCAGTATCCACCAAACCTTCAACAACATAGTTATTGATCTCCACAAGCAAATGCAACGTCTTGCTTCTATGGGTCTTATTGATGCAAATCTTCCTCGGTGCTGGAATTGCAGAGACCACTGACACTTGATTTTTAGTCACCTCTGAATCCCTCTTTCTCCTAGCCAACTTCACCAAACTTTCAAGGTGTTCCAGTTCCCCTGGAATCATCAGAATGGTCTCCATAGGTGAGAAAGATACCTTTCCCTTTATGAAGTGTGCCAGAATCTTGGATTTGACTGAGGTATCCCGGCTTGCACTTACTCCATCTCCCACAGCTTCAGGGGTTGGCACAGCCCCTCCTTGTGTTACATCAATCGGCACCCTCCTTCTAGGCACTCGGGTGTAAGAAAACAGGTTCTCATCCCCACATAGCTTATTAAGATGTTGCAGGGTTGCTGCTTCGTCATTCAACAACACCTCCAAGAAGTTTGCTATTCCAGAATGTGATTTCCCATATTTGGGCTTCTTCCAACATCTGTCCTTGGAATGTCCCAACCCTGAGCAGAAGGTACATTTTATTCCACAATTCTCTGTCCTATGAGGCATACCGCACTTGGCACATTTTGGTCGTGCTTCATTCAACCTTGGACAGGTGGTGGCCAAATGGTCC
>Ga0209611_10004377_pt1 | contig 24193 bp, 25 predicted proteins | sample S1TSphgellanicum_3_FD_187693 | JGI IMG/M metagenome (GOLD analysis project Ga0209611, IMG submission 187693) | Host-associated microbial communities from peat moss isolated from Minnesota, USA - S1T2_Fc - Sphagnum magellanicum MG (SPAdes) (version 2) | ecosystem: Host-associated > Plants > Peat...
CTTAAACATTTAATTTTATTATCCAGAGTGACATACTAAGCACCGGTGGAGATGCTCTAAGTGCATAACATTGGTTTTTCTTTTCCCCTTTTACATTTTAGTTACACGTCTTTTCAGAACCCCTGAAAAAATCTCTTCACACAAAGCTTATTGAAGAGCTCATCTAAGTTTGATAAAATGGTCCAAATCATTTCAAGAATTAATCACATATATTATTATTTAAAGTACCAGAGGGAGGAGGCCATAGAGTTCGGTAGATTCCTACTCTTGGTGCGCTTGTGGCCAAGTCTGGTAGGTAATTCATGAGGTTCGAATTGTAATAATAATGGGTTTTTAAATATATATCAAATATATATATATATGAATTGGTTTAGTTGTTGCAAAAAAATTTGCTGGTTATTTTATTTATGAAGATAGTTTTGTGTGTGAATATTTAATAGATTAACTAGAAGAATAATAAATATCAATGCAAATGAAACCATCACAATAGATCAAAACACAAAAACAACGCCAAAGAATATCAATAAATATATAAGGAATATTATGACTATTACATTGAATGAATGTTGTTGTAAAGTTTGTAACCATATTGTTGCAATACTAAATCTCTTACCCCCCAAAGGTGCACATGCAATACAACTGTAAGATTGAGATATTATTATTACTATATGAACATGACACAAATATAATACAAATAATTGATAAATCAATCATCACTATAATCATGCCAAAACTTAAATTCAAAAAACCCAAATTGTTTCAATGCCTAAAATACATTAATAAAATATTAAACTTCATGTACAATGTAAAATATTATAAAAGTACCTTAAAAAATTTAATAAAAAGCGTTTTGAACATTGAGATGCACACAACATGTTTAGCCAAACAAATGGTACATTATTAATTTGGATCTCTCTATCAAAATCTAATCTTTGCCAATGTTGGCATGTTTAGGGTAATATGTCAACTTTTTAAAAAATTGTAATATGTAAAGCCTAGTAGACATGGGCTTGTTAAAGTTTTTTGTTAAAGTTAGGCCTTATAAACATGGACACAAACTAATTTTTCTTTTACATCTGGACATTTATAACATTTGTTTAGATGTAAGATGCCTTGTGAACAAGGACTTGAACATGCGCATGACAAGCATAATAAAATTTGACATCATTTCTTGTGCAAAAACACATTCAAAGACAATGTGCATGTTGAATTGTAGTTATGAACATTTTGCCAAAGTCTAACAATAAAAGGTGTAAAATTGTTTCACCCAACATATAAAGTTGCTTTAAACTTTAATCACATTAGTTATTACAAAATGGTTACAATCTACAATGCATAATGATTAAATAATCACAATTATAATGATTGTAGCCCACCTTTGGATGATGAAGACACATTTTGAAAAGTTGGAGTTGCTCATGTTGAATGTAACCATTGGGTGTATGCATTGTGTAATGGCTCATTTTAAGCAAATATAACATTCACAAGAGTCACAAGCAAGTTTTTATAAATGATCCATATGGATATGATTTTAAATTATGATATTTCATTAGCGTTATATTTGATTACTAAAATTTCAATCACTTATGAAATTAATTATATATATATATAATAAACCATAAAGTCCATAAGAATAAACATCCATTTAAATATTTCAATTTTGTACCCATTGGGCATAAATGTTTTGACCAATGAAAAAATAATAATTTCAAAAGGACTTTTGAAAACAAGGTCCAATTATGACCCTTCAAAATTTCATAACTACCATTTGGTTCAGGTTTCACCAAAAAACAATTTCACTTTTAACTTCATGATTTTATTTTTTAAGTCATGTTTAATCACTATAAATAATTTGGAGTGAATTCAATATGAAAATTTGAATTTTTTAATAATCCAATCAATTATTAGTCCATATTTTTAATTTCAAAAATCCACTATTGATAATGAATACATTATTTGCAAAAAAATAATTGTGAAAATGTCATCAAAATCAAGTTGTTAATCTAGAATGAGTCATCATTTAATATATTTAATATTAAATTATTCAACATGAGCATTTAAACACAAAGCACCTTGCAAGAATTGTTACTATGACTCCAAAAATGAGCCACCATACCTTGCATTCGCCCCATAATCATTTTCTTAAACTAAAGTGTTGGTAGATTCACACAAAAGATTGGTGTAGAATGCACTTTTAGATTGATGTTACTCTTTTTTTCCCTTGACTTCTTAGAGATAAATAGGTTGCAAAACCCAAACATAAACAAACATAGCCTCTAACTTTGTAGTTCTTTCAATTGTCAACACCTTACCCTTTGTAAATTTACAAATATTCAAAATAAACTCATCAATTCACAAAATTTTCAAGCCCTTAACTTTGTTGTTTTTTAACATTCAAGACCAAAAAAAATAAAATAACACAAGAGCAAAACAAAACATTACAAACTTTAATTTTGCAATTCTTTCAACATACAACCCCATGGTTCTATAGCTTTAAACATTCAAGCTTAAACACCAAAAGCAAACACTATAACTCTATTGTTCTTTAAACAATGCTTAAATTTCAAAACCTTAAAAAACAAAATACAAATCAAGACACCACAACCTCCATCTATCTCTATGATTTTTAAAACATTAAAGTTTATTAAAAACTAAAATAGACCTTGATTCACAAGCTTTTCAACTAGGCCTTGACTTTGACATTCTTTAAACATTCAAAATTTTAAGACTAAAAGAAAAAAGATAGAAGTTGATGAAATCAAGATAGCATGGAAAGTTGAAAACCGACACAAATGCAAAACACAAATTGCTCTAATACTACATGTAGAATCACACCTCAATAATGAAATTGTAGCACATGAACAAACCACAAAGAGGACATTTAATCACTTGTGTGAAACTCTAAAAAATCCAAAATTATTATATATTATTGTTTTCACCCATTTCATCACTAGGGCCGTTTGCCACCTATAGTGGGTTTCCTAGGAACCCCATTTATACATAAATGACACACTTTCAACATCACAATTGGTTAGTGGTTAGCAAATTTAAAGCAAAATATATGCGTGATGGATAGTTAAAAAAAAACCACCACTTGAAACAACAAATGAAGTCAACAAAATCTAAAGTAAATCCAAAGTTACATGTGTCTTTTTTTATCTTAGTAATTGTTTGCATCAAAAGTGCTTTGCATTTTATAGTGTTCAACAATATAATCAATTTTCTTCAAATAAATTAAAATTTATAATTAGTTTTTCATTATTTTCAAGTAAACAATTTTCAACATCCAAATATTCTGCCATTGATTTGACCCCTCAACCAATTGTGCACTTTGATCTAAGGTCATTTGGCTAATTTTTCATAATTAAGACATGTCCAAATTTTCCGAGCCAAGACAACAATGCTTCAATCCTGTAATAATCTTGTCCATATTAAAAATCCTTTCAATTTTAATCTACAAACCCATGATGCTCATAATTTGCTATGTAAGAAAACCAATATTTGAAAATTGTTGTTCATGTTTTGCCCACTAATTCAAAGAACTCAAACTTTCACTTAACACTATAGTTCATTATAAAATGAGAACTTAACTTTAAGTAGGGCTATGGTAACTTCCTTCATTGAAGCTAAAGAACCAAAGACACATGACTTAGGCAAAATGACATCCACAGGTTCAATCTTGAAAGGGGTTGGTGTTGAAAACCATTGTGACAATCAAGGACAATGACGCAAAAATCTCATGATCCTACCATGTTGCAATTTCCATTGCCACTTCAAGGCCCACATAGTTTAAAATGGGCTACAAATTTTAAAAATGAGGGTTCAACATAAAGACTAACATGTCATGTGCACTGTAAGGTTGCAATGAAGATGCAAAAGCCAAAAATGGCTTCAACATAGTTATCACCTTAAACCTCATAAGATGGCTAAGATGATGTAACTCAAAATCAAAGTCCTTAACCTACAAGCAAAAGGACAGTAAATTGTTAAACAATTGAAAAATTCAATCGTAAAAACCCAATTCAATTCATGGAAACATTAACACAAATATCATAAAACATTAAATCACAAATTATCATAGGAATAATCATTACAAAAATGTTGTTTTCAATCATATACAACACATGATGATGGTGATGACAATTGCATTAGATAATGTAACCAATATCATAGGGATTGGTTCAACATGCATTGCATGACCATTGAATGAAGCAATTCACTAATGTTTTTTGCCATAGCCCAAGTTTATGGGTAGTTAAGAATTTTTCTTTACAAGGCAAGTTTTTGTGTTGAATGATATAAATTAATGGCATTTTAAAACTCCAAAGTTTTTTTTGCAAATACTAACTTTAAACGCAAGTTAAGTCTTCATAGGTGTCTTTAGTTTATAAAATTAAAGAGATGCATCTTCACAAGCTTTTGCCCATTCTCGCCTTCCCTTTTTGCTTTTTTTGGTCCATGTAATAGTTTTTTTATAATGACACATATGCATATTTTATGGACACCTCTTTCATGGAACCATAAACTTTCAAATTGTTAGTAACATACTAACAACATTTGGACATAACATGCCCATAATAACTACTAGCATATGGTTGTGTCAACATTAATGTAACACATGACATAATGCTTGTTAAGGCATTTGTGAGAATGTTCAAGTTGGTGCTTTCATCATTGATGCAAGCTATGACCTTGTCACACAAATCAAAGTGGGTAAGTAGGCCTTTCAATTGCAAACCCATGGTAGTTCTTGATGTTTTATGAACCTCAAGGATCCCTATAGTAATTTGACAAGGAATTCACTTTTTGTAATAATAATTGACCACCAAAACAAACATGTCAAATCCTTCTCAAGACATTTGAAGATCAAATGTGATAGTAATTATGGTGGCTTCAATCAAGGTAGGAATGACATGGGATTCTATGGACTTGTTGACCATGTTATGTATTATTTCATTGTATAGTTGCCTCATGTTTGGAAACATAAACTTCTCAAATTATTGGAGGATTAGCTTCTTAAACCAAATGTTTTTGGGTGCCAACAAAGTAAAGTAGACAATTTCTAGTCCTTGTAAAAAAAAACAAATAGCCATAAATAAGTTTTAATGTATTGAAAGTAAAATTATTTATTTAATTTATGATCAACATGAAGATAATCTTTAATTTTATTACAATGATGTTGATTAATCACATATTTATATATGCATTCAAGTAGACTAAAAAAGTAATAATGGTACTTTTACCCTACTTTTTAGGTTGTTCAAATTTGTAGAATTAGGTGAAAGTAGCTACATCATTTTCAACATGATGTAGCTTTGAAATGTGTTTGTAAGTTTTCAAAGTTCAAATATTATAGTAGAATACATCAAATTTCTAATGGAAAAGTATGTTTAAACTCAATTTGATTAGACATTTTCAAACATACTTATTATCTATTTTTATTGTGCCAAAGTTTCTCCAATTTTTAAATTCAAATAAAAGCACCATGCTTTTATTATGTTATTTAAATTGTTTTTCAATCTATTTTTTCCTCGTGTCAAAAATTAGACCACTTTTTGACTGCCTTTTTTTAACTACTTTTTCTATATACTTTACCATGCTTTCACCCTTTTATTGGACTAAAATGGGTGGTACCCTTTGGTGATATAAAAACATAAATCCTCAACAAATTTTTCTTGAGAAAGATCAAATTTCTTGTAAGGGACTCCAAAGCAAAAAAAAACCAGCAATGGAATGGGTTAATGGAATGGGTTGTAAGGTTTTTCCACTTCTTGGAAGACCATTGGGCATCAATTGAGATAGGGGTAGTAGTAGCAAGTCTTTTGGCATTGTTCAACTTCAAAACATCAAAATGTTCATTGAAGACATGTCTATTCATTGTGATTGTACCATTTTTTTTGTTGTAAATGACAAGGCCTTGATGATGATGAATATTACTTTCTACATAATCCTTTTGCTTGACATTATGATAGAAAACATAATGCATTTGTTGAGATTTTGAAGAATCATCCATGGCAAAAGAATCATTGAGTTTATAAAAGACCCATGTATATGTAATTTTGTGCCAAAAAAATCAAATTTTTTTTATTCATCTTAAGTTGGAGGAAGAACGACAATTGTTGTGCATTTGCTTCAACTTTCAAAATCTCCTCCTTGCCAATCTCCCTTTTAGCATCTAACTCATTAAAAGAGTTAAAATGAAATGCATCGCCATCACCATTCTCGTTCCAACCTCACCAACATGAGCATCGATGGATGCATGTGAACATTTCGTGATAGATGTAGGTGAATTTTATGATTTTAATTCTTTTAAACCCTAAATAAATCTGCCATTCCAACAACATTATAAGACCTTGACATTTAGAACCTTAAACTACCATAGTAACATGTAATAAAACACCATAACATAACCAACAAGGAGCATGTAATGAAAAATAAAGCACAAAGCTTAGCACTTAAAACCCTAAATTGCTAGAATAATGTGTAACAAAACGTCATAATTAATTTAACCAACAAAGTAATAGGTAAAAAGACAAAGACAAAACTGCATGCTTAAAAATTTTAAATGGCAAAGTAACATGTAATAAAAAACTAAGCAAAGAGTTTAATAAATAAAATAATACATAATGAAGAACAAAGAACAATGCAAATAGCTTAACATACTAGTTTTCCCTGCGTACTTTTCCATCTAAACTGCTCCTTTCGTCCCTAGTTTTGGCAAAACTGGGGCGCAGTATGCCCCCTCTCTAATATCTTTGCTCCAGCTTTTTGGGGTTAGAGTTTGAGGGTTTAGGGGGATTTGGAGGGTTTTAGGGCCATTCCAAGCGGAGGAGGGAATCCTCAGGACGACTTCAATCTTGACTCCTCCCACCAACAAATGCACACGTAGTAGTGGTCGAGAGAGAGATTGCATTTGGGTTGATTTGGGATGTTCCAGAGGGATTTGCATTTGGGTCTTCTTGGGACGCTCCAGAGGGAATTGGGTCTTCTTGGGATACTACAAAGGGAATTGCATTTGACTCTTCTTCGGATGCTCCAGACGGAATTGCATTTTGTTGCATTTGTGTCTACTTGGGATGCTTCAGAGTAAATTGCATTTGGGTCTTCTTGGGATGCTCCAGAGGGAACTGCATTTGGGTCTTCTTGTGATGCTCCAGATGGAATTGACTTGGGTGCATTTGGGTCTACTCGGGATGCTCTTGGATTGTGAGAGAGGGAGAGAGAGCAATTGCCAAGGTATTTTGCTAAGGCAGCAACAATTTCTTCATCATTATTGTGGCATGCGCAATTGCCATTTTCAAGATCTAACTTTCGTCTAGAGCACAAAGGCAACAGCTGCAGCTCAACCACCACATGGAGAAGAAGAGGGAGGTCGACCAGGAGGAGCTTGCTGCTATGTGTCTCTGTGCACCCTCAATTGCATTATACCCATCACCAACTTTTGCAGTACACTGCACTTCTTCTTCCCAGAGCTCATTGCAGAGAAACAGAGGCCATACTCACTGCAGTTGCAAGCTTTCTTGTCTTGTTCCTTTCTCTGTCTACTGTCTTGGTTCTCACAGTACATGAGTTTTGTTTGCTGAAAAATCTTTACCTGGACTTCTGGCTGTAGATAAATGAAAGGTATCTGGATTTCAAAAACAAGAAGACATGGGAAGCTCTCTGGCTTGAAGACTGATGAAACCTGCCATAGGTGGCAGCAGAGATGGCTGAAATGGCACCGGGCACAGTGCAATTGAACCTTTTTCCATGGAATCAGAAGCTTGCAAAATATGTGAAGGATGGGCAACCTGAGAAGGTGATGCAACTTTTCCAACCAATGTGACAAGAAGGGATCAGTCCTGACAAATTGACTTTTGTTAATGTGATTTAACACATGTGCTGGTTTAGGAGCACTTGAAGACAACAGGCTTGTTCATGAACAGCTCATTCAAAGTGGTTGCAGGTCTGATGTCTTTGTGGGGAGTAGCTTGGTGGACATGTATGCAAAATGTGGGCATTGAGGACACTTGGAGAGTGTTCAACGACATGCCATCTCCAAATGTGGTCAGTTGGAATGCAATGATATGGGGCATGTGAAATGTGGGCAAGTGCAAAAGGCATTTTGACAAATGCAACAGGAGGGTGTGCTACCAAAGTCTGTTACTTTTGTGGGGGTGCTGAATGCATGTGCCAGGGGATAACTTAGGGCGATGGGAGCTCTCTGCTGTCTGGACGTGTATCAGAGAGGCTCATGATTCTCTTGTCCGAATGCACCTTTTTTTAGCTGATTCTTAAGCGCTTCTTGTCAACAATGATGGAAATTTGCTCAGAAGCTGCTAATCCTCAGACCGCCAAGCTTAACGAGTTCGTTTTGGTAGCTCACAGGATTAGGAAAGTTGGATGTAGTGCGCGGCCGGGACTCAGCAAATTCAAACTGAGACCAAAGAACGTCGGCGGCGCCCGAGCCTCCTCTCCAACGGGCAAAAAGAACTTACTTCCAACCAACGGCTCTATTGATCCGGCATCGCCAGAACTCTGCGAAGCTCCTGCCAAGCCGATCTCTCTCCATTCTAGGGAAATGATCTGCAAGGAGGGAAGGATTGCGAGTTCAGAACAGGCGAATTCGATCGCTCTCCAGGATCGGTCGAGACTCCAGCAAACAAGCAAGGAAGCACAAGCTTTCTTGCTCAGGAGCAATGGCGGACCACGAGGAGAGCTTCTCCAACGGTCATCTTCGCCAATCGCTCCTCTAGATGTCGCGACGAAACTCCCAGAGAGCAAGATCGAAAGCTCTGACGGACTGCGCACCCCTCAGGCGAATTCGATTGCTCTCCAGGATCAGACGAAACTCCAGCAAACAAGTAAGGAAGCGCAAGTTCTTTTGCTCAGGAGCGATGGCGGACCACACGGAGAGTTTCTCCAACGGTCATCTTCGACATCCACTTCTCTGGATGTCGTGACGAAATTCCCGGAGAGTAAGATCGAATGCTCTGACGGACCTCGCACCCATCAGGTACCTCCGAAAGGATCCTCTCCTCATCCCTGCAAGTCAGATATTTTCTCTGCATCTGCTGGTCTTGGAAGGGGCTCGGAGAACTCGGAAGCTGCTGCAGCCAGGTAATCGGAGAGGGAAGACCTCTCCGCTGCCAGAGTAAAAGCACCGAGAGTGAGAAGCTCCAACGCAAGAACTCGATCAACTTAGTGACGACCCCCTCCCTCCACCCTTTGATCGCGCAACCAGGCAGCGGGATAGATGCTGCCTCCCCTTCGGGGGAGGCAACCCAAGGCCCATCGCCAGTCGATTATAATCTGGAAATTGAGGCGGATTTTCCAAAGGATTTGGTGCTCACAATGCAAGAAAACGTTGCTAAGAAAGCAAGGCGAACCGTAATCGGTAGAACTTTAGGGGGCAGAGTAACCTTTAAGACGTTGTTCGATTGTCTCAAACTTCACCTCCCGGCCCCTCTCGTCTCGGTTATTCTCCTCACAAGGTGATACTTTGAGATTCTGCTTGAAGATGAGGAGGGCGCGAAGGCCACCAGATGACTGACGGCAGTCGAATGGAGTGGCTTGGGTCATTCCTTCTCATGATACATCCCGAACTTCGACGCAAGCTCGCAAGGAGCAGAAACTCAGCTTACTCACGCTATCAAGGTGTAGTTCCCCGACCTGCACGAACAATTTCAGAACACAAGAGCCCTGACCATCATGGCCAGCAAGCTCGGGGAGGTCCTGGAAATTGAAGCAACCGATTCTTATATCAAAAGGTTAGCCGGGCCCATGATAACAATTGAGCTGAGAGATATCTCCAAGCTTCCTGGCTACATTAGAATTTCGTCAATGGCGGAAGGAGCTCAGACCAACGACATGGTAGCACAGAGAATTCTATACTCTGGACTACCGAATCAGTGTAGAAAATGTAGGCGATTCGGCCATCACGCCCGGATCTGCACCATTAACAGAAGTATACCCTGGGAAGGGGTGCCACCATCCAACGGCCCCCTCTCCACAAGCGGAACAGATGGAAAGAAGTCAGGAGAAGGAGCTTCTCAGCCAAAGCAGGATCAGGTTGGCAGACAACCTCGACTTCAAAATGTCAGGAGCAACCAAACGCGCACTCGAAAGAACCCGTTGCACTCAGAAGCTCGCAGCCAATTAGAGCACCCCATTGACTCAGCCATCGCCAATTGCTTCGATAAGCTCCATAGAGCAGAAATACAACCGGGGGTTCAAGCCAGATCAAAGTACCAGGGAGCTCGAAAGTTGATCACATCATGACAGAATTTGCAAGCTCCCCAGGTCTCAATCACGACAGGCCCAACCTAGTGACCAGAAGGCATTTAGAAAGCGCCTACACATCCAAAGCAAAGCTCAATTTTGGTTTCCGGGAGGCAAACAGCCACCAGGCTCTTTACTCAGTTGCAAACACAAACCCGTTCGTGGCTCTGGAGGCTGTCAACCCAGAAGCTGAGGACGCAAAGGATAATCAAGAGGATTTGAGGGAGAGTTGGACCATCCAGGGAAGAAAGAAACACACTCCTAGGATCGCCTCGCCAAGGCCGGCCTTGCCTCAGTCCCCAACTCCCACCCCAAACCATGAAGTCACACCAAGGGGAAGAAGGAAACGAATGCACTCAGAAGTACATCGCTCCTATTTCACCTCCTTAAGCATCTCTGTACCACCAGGCCAAAAGCACGCCAGAACAAGGATCTGGCTGGTTTTGTCCAGAGAAAAAAACGACCAGAAAGAGATTCTAGTATACGCCAGGAACAATTCCCTGCCGAGCCTCCCACTTAAAATCAAGATCACGGGCTCATCAGAGGAAGAATGGACCCATGCGTCTGCCCTTGTAGATATCACCCAGAGCACCGAATCAGAGCTCGAGGACAAGGTCCTCAGATACAGTCTAAACCTCAAGGATCGCGTCTCCTTGGAATGGAGCTGGCAAGAAGAACAGACCAAAGGAGGATGGGAATGCACCATACTCACACACATCAGCACAAGCACCAGCGCCATTAGTGTGAATAATAAGAGACACCTCCATTGGAGGATGTGTGACTCCTTGACAAGCATGAACAATGACATTGAGTTCTCGGGCCCGGCACACAGTCTTTTGTTGAAATCCGGCCCCGTAAGCACAGATCGCCAAGTATGCAAAAGCGCATCAGCCAGCCTGCTGGCGTCCCCTCAAGCAATTAGGAAGAAAAGATTCATCAAGCTTGACCTCTCCAAACTGGAGCCCCTGTGCACGGTTACTCCTTTCAGCTCCGTGGATGACCAAGAAGCCCAAGGAGCAGGCCAGGAGGAAGCAGGTCAAACTGCGTGCACAAATATGGGATCGATCAGCTCACCAGCCGCCCAGAACCCACACACACATGTTTGGAAAAACCCTCACCCTGGCGTCCCTTAATGTTAGAGGATTGGGGATCAATTCGCCAAAGCAGAAGGCGATCAAACTCTGGTTAGCCTCTCTTCCCTCCCCCCCCCCAATCCTTCTCATCCAGGAATATCACCTGGGTCAAGAAGGCATGAGGAGTGCTGGGAAAAGAATAGAGTATTGGAAGGGGGGTTCCTTCTGGAACCCTGGAATACCCATGGGCCCCTCTCAAAGAATGAGTGCAAGCATCGCCATCCTTGTAGACAGAATGACAGCCCTTTTGGTTGAATTTTGATGGAGGGACGGGCACAATTTATCAAGTTGCAAGCTGCCGGCAACGGCACACTTACTATTGTTAATGTATATGTAGCCCAAACTTCTAGAAACAGAGCTTTCTTATGGAAAGCCATAAGCAGAGCCGAATTCGATTCAGACAACACCATAATAGGAGGAGACTTCAATCACCAGGAGGAAACCTCTTGTAGGGGCATCGCCAGTGGAAGACAGATGCACGGGAGGGAGGCAGCCTCCTGGCACCACATGACTCTGCAGTATGGACTATCCGATGCCTGGTGCTTACACAACTTCCGGAAAATGTCAAAGAAGGCCTACACCTTTGACAATGGAAGATTTGGAGCCAGCTCCGTGGTATCCGGAATCGACAAATTTATGGTCTCCCAAGATCTGGATTCTAGAGGGGGGAGGATTGAATCAACAATTTCCATCAAGAAATTCTCGGACCACTCCCCCCTTCTCATCTCAATTTGGGGGCAGGCAACTGACACAGGCAACCCAGCACGCTACTTTGACACCTCCATGTTGGAGGAAGCGGAGGGTAAAACAGCACTGCTCCAAGCCTTGGCTAGAGATACCCGACCCCATCCAGTGACCAAGGCTGGGCACCCCGGCTGGAAGCGGCCATAGGCAAGGTTATGAGCTGCAACAATTGCCTAACAAAAGCAAAGAAACGACTCAGAGGAGCCACGATCAAAACACACAAAAAAAAAATTCAACTGGCAGAGGCCCAACTGCAAGGCGACCCGACCAACGAAAGGGTGAGGGACATCCTGTCTGACTCACAGGCAAAGCTGGCAGAAATCTATCAGAACCAAGTGTCGCGTAACCAACATTTATCCTCAGCGAATTAGTTCAAGTACGGCGACATTTGTTCAAAGAACTTCTTTGATTTTCACAAGTTAGGCCAAAAAAAAACCCTGTTGAGAGAATTGGAGACAGAGAGTGGCGCGATCAGGGGTTAACCCGACTTCACCCAATACGTCACCGAATTCTGCACAAAACTCTACTCCTCGGAAGCGCATCTCCCGGGCACCCAGGAAGTGCAAGCCCGCTGTTGGGACAGCGTTCCGGCGAAAGTCACAACCGAAACGAATGCCTCCCTCATCCAGAAACTCACTCTGGATGAGGTCCTCAAAGCGATTCAGGCATTGCCCAAAAGCAAAACGCCTAGCCACAATGAAATCCTAATCGAATTCTTCCAGGCTTGTGCCAACGAAGTAGCGCCCACGCTACTCAAGGCTTACACAGCCATGCTGGCCTTAGGAGAGGCCTCGACTTTCATCAACAGGGGGTTCATCACCCTAATTCCCAAAACCAGGGATCGCTCCAAGCTTAGGAACTAAAGACCGATTACTCTTTTGGGGAGTGTTTACAAAATCTTAGCTAAAGCCCTCGCTGGGAGGCTGCAAGCCTTCCTCCCAGGCATTATTAGATCGAATCAAACTGGATTTGTAGAAGGCAGGAGCATATTCGACAATGCCTTTATCGCTTAGGACTCCCTGGACTGGGCTGTGGAGAGTGACTAGGATCTAGTACTCCTCCTGTTGGACTTTGAAAAGGCTTTCAACAGAATAGAATGGGATTTTCTATTCACCGCCCTGACCAAACTCGGTTTTAGTAGCACCTGGGTGCAATGGGTCCACACCCTACACCACGAAGCCTCCTCAGTAATCAAAATTAATGGAGAGGCGGGGCCAGTCTTTCAGCTTGCCCGATCAGTCCGCCAGGGGTGCCCCCTAGTGCCTTACCTCTTCATCATAGCTACCGACGTTTTGGGGCACATGTTGGAAGACCCCAGGTATGCCATCAAAGGTTTAACTCTGCCAAGAGGGGGTAGAATCAGGGACCAAACGTTTGCCAACGATACAACTCTGAATCTCAAAGGTGAACAAACAAACTTGGACAAGACCCATGGAGTGCTGGAAACCTTTTGCAAGGCATCGGGCGCCAAGATCAATTGGAATAAATCTGTCGCCATCTGGGCGAGCAGGAGAAAAAGAGAGCATGGAGTTGGGGACAGGAAGTCGGACTCAAATGGATCCCCGAAGGCGAGGGTGTCAGATATCTAGGGGTTCAAGTAGGCTTCCGCCTCCCAATAGAGGCCAATTTCGATAAAATGATGGCTTCACTGAAAGGAAAATTGATCAGCTGGAGCCACAGCAATCTCTCGTTCGCGGGGAGGATTTTAGTGGCCAACCAGGTACTTCTAGCTTCAATGTGGTACCTGGCTGCATGCTGGAACCCAAATCCTTGTTGTGTGTGAAGCCTGATCAATTAATTGCACCACCCAAGCCTATCAAATTAATTGCACCGTCCCTACCAAATTAACAACCAACCACCATTGTCTAAGTTTAATGGTAGTTGGTGAACTTGGTTGGTGAACTTGGTAGGTGGGAGTTGGTGGCAATTGGTTGGTGAACTTGAAACTATAAATACTCTTATAGTTTTCATTGTAATATCTCTACAAGTGGTGTGGAGTGCCAAGTAGAGAAGTGATAAAATTGTGAGAGTTGAGAGAGATAGTTTTTCACTATTGTAATTATCGATTTCATAGTGTGAGTTGAGTGCGGGTGCGTTCCGTGGATGTAGGCTTTTGCTGAACCATGTGAAATCTCGTGTCCTTTATTTTTCTTTTGCTTGTGTGCATATCCCCTAAGCTGGATTTATTCCTAACAATCCTAGAATGTGCAGCCAGGTATGTGGGGTGGTCAGAAATTTTATATGGGGTGGTAAAGCCACGCCCGCTCGGGCTAAGGTGAAATGGGACACCCTCACCTTGCCCATTGCCAAAGGCGGACTGGGCATAATCAACCCCAAAATTCAATCGGAGGCACTCCTCACAAAGCTACTGGTCAGGGGCCTGGCGCCCGACGGGGAACCTTGGAAGGAACTGATCAGACATCATGCTGATTAGACCAAGCTTCCAGTCCATGGAAAAGGACTCGACACACTAGACATCAATTGGATTTTTGCCGCGCCCAAGCTAAAAAGGACACCCTGCTCCATGTGGAAGAGCATCCTGGGGGCATGGATCAATGTACGACTAGGCCTGACCAAGGAAGATCCAACAAGCAGGGTGGAAATGCTTAGACAACCTCTCTTTGGAAATCCATCCTTCACCAACACAAGAGGGCTGTCGCTTGTAGTGAGCAGCCAAAGTGAAAGATGTGCCTTCGCGCGTTTTGGACACACCAGAGTCAGAGACCTCTGGAACCAAGAGGCTCAAGACCGGAAGAACCTCTCTGACGTGAGAATGCATTTCCATGCCTCTAACAAAGCCTCCAAAGACATCATCCTTGAGAGCATCCCCAGGCGGCCCGACTCCTTTAGCTCCCGTGCTCAACTAGGTGACTGGATCAGCAGCATTGCCCCTCGTTCGGGTGCCCTGCTAGAATGGGTCTATTACGTGTTGGAATCCCTCCTTGACAAAGTCTTGGTACTAGAATTCAGAAGAATTTCTACTAGCAGACAGCTCCGGGCCACGAGCCACCAGAAACACTCCCTCCTCCTCGACAACCACACCTCAGTCAGAGTTCTTTTTCAAGAAAGACATGGAACTACCCTCAAAATCGACAGAGATCCTCCCTCTGCCAGCCAGAGAAACACAACCTACTGGATTTTTAAAATCCGGCTTCATCGAAAATCTCCCTTGGGATCCAAGGGAGTGGCACTGGAGAGAAACGCACCCCCTAGGTGACGCGCCTTTCTTTGGGTACACCGCTAAAAGAGGGTACAAGAATGCAAAGGGGCCATCACATTCCCCTGGAATCATCACGTTCATCAACAATCTCAATTTTAGGAACTCCACTACTCCTCAGGTGGTTGCCAGGATCTGGCACAACGCCCGCCCAAGGAAGGTGGGCACCTTAATTTGGTTAACTCTCAACCAGGGTCTCCCGATTGGAACCTGGCTGCAAGTGATGGGGATCTCTCCCACTTGCAACACTTGCAATGCTGGGACTCCTGAGTCCCCTCAGCACTCCCTCCTGGACTGCCCTCTCGCGCAACGCGCCTGGGGTGCGTTCAGAAGAGTTTGGGAGGAATGGAAAGCTCCCGAGGGCATCACCATCAACTAGCCCTTCGCTTTGCTTGGCGAGGCCTCCATCGAATGTGAAGACGACCCTCCTGGACTCCACGCCTACCACATTGGCGGCTTCACCTACCTTAGGCAGCCTCTCGACATCCTCTGAACCTTCATTCTATACTACCTTTGGTCCAAGAGGTGTTGTAAGCACTTCGACGACAGGTACTCCCTCAACAAAGTGCTCCAGCAAGCCTGGGTGGCCACTATCGAAGTCGGCATGGCCACCTGGAAGGCCATCAGAGCCCCTAGGCCCGACAAAGACCTAGACATCCAAGATAGGATTGAGTTAGCTTTTAAATCTGAATGGTTGCATTTGAATATCTTTGGGAGTGATAACACCACCATCAGGTGGTGTTTCCTCCCGCCATTGTACTTCTCGAATTTCGATAATGATTGATGGGGCTGTTGCCTCCCTCCCCGCAAGGGGTTCACCCTGAATGCATGTGCCAGTGTGGTTGCTCTTTGAAGAGAGTAGGACAGTTCGTGAGCAGATCATTCAAAGTGGTTGTTAGTCTGATGTCTTTGTGAGGAGTAGCTGGGTGGACATGCGCCCAAAATGTGGGAGCCCTGAGGATTCTTGGAGAGTGTTCCATCTTGAGATTTGGTCACTTGGAATGCAATACTTGGAGGATGTGCCATATATGGGCATGTTCTTATACATTTTCAACAGATGTGTGAACGTGTACCAGCCGGATGATACCACTTTTGTTCGTCATCTGTCCGCATGCAGCCATGCAGGTTTGGTGGATGAAGGTGTTTGATGTTATGCTTCAATGATCACAGACTATAGGATTTCTGCAAAATTGGAACATTACACCTGCATGGTAGACCTTCTTGGTCATTCTGGCCATCTACAGGAGGCAGAGAATATGATCAAGGCAATACCCTGTAAACCACATGTGAGTGCATGAAGGGCTTTGCTCAGTGCTTACAGAATTCATGGTACTGTGGAGATGGAAAAATGCATTGCCAAATGTATTCTTGAATTGGAGCCTGAAAATGCTGCTGTCAAATCCTGCTGCTGGCGACAGGCATCTCTATGAGAATGTTCAATGGCAGTGAAAGGAAAAAGGTGTGAAGAAACAGCCAGGTCACACCTGGATTAAAGTGAATAATGAGGTGCATATGTTTGTAGTAGGCAATGAAGACCACCCTCCGATGATTGAAATCTGTGCAGAACTGCAGAGATTTCCAGGGCCTGACACTAAATTTGTTCTGCATGATGTGGAAGAAGAAGAAGAAGAAGAAAAGGTGTTGCATTTGTGTCACCATAGTGAGAAGCTGGCTATTGCATTGGGGCTCAACAACACAGCTCCTGGTACTCCTCTCTGAATAAGAAAAAGTCTCCGGGTCTCTGAAGATTGCCACATTTCCACAAAATGTTCATTTCAAGAATAGTTGAGAGAGCAATCATGGTAAGGGATGCCAATCACTTTCATCACTTTGAAGATGATGTTTGTTCTTGCATGGACTATTGGTGATGCACAGTAGTCGGTCTTGTCAATCACTGTATCAAGTTCTTTTTGTTTACAGTAGCATGTCTGGTGGTATTGTAACATGGTTGAAGTTCAACACTGGTATCAGATGTGGTCCCACTTAAAAGATGGCCATGGAACGTCCCTGGTGTATGGGTTTCATGCCTATCCCACTTGTAGCACCAAAGATGTATGGTGCTCTAGTGGGTGCTGGGTCACATAATCCATTTTCATCTACACCTCCATTGTGGTTCTTGTGGTCAACTTAACTATCTGGTTTGATTTTAATTTCAAAGATTATAATTATGGAGGTTGCTGTAGGTGTTTTATGACAAACTCACTCAAAATAGCCTGAAATCAACTTACAATATTAAAATTTCAGAATTCCAAAGGACAAATCTTCTTTCAACTTGAATGATTTTGGATGTCATTGAAGAAATATTTGAAATAACTGTGACATGTTTGTTGGCATGATATGAAAATTTGACACACAAAATACCCGTAAAATTAAATGTATGTAGAAAGCAATTTGCATACTCAAGGTTGATATGGCATTGGAAAGCTCTGGTTTGCAGCTTTTTAGCATAATGATGCCCTCTTCATCTAAATATGACACATTTTTTGGTGACAGCTGCAAGGTCTTATTCTCTTCTAATTAACTAATTCGCATTCAGAATTGGCTATGATTCTGTAGACCTAATCAGCAAACCTTGCAGATTCTTGCAGAGCTATACCATATGTTAATGCCAGGGAGTGGGTAGGTTTGCCCATTCTGGCTCCTAGCTCATCCATGGCCAAGGAGCTGGAATCAACCAAACCCTGCCCACACTCTAGTACACTTTCAACATCCAGCTCGCAAATCTGTCACCCAGCTTATTGGATATCAATAAAATCTACTTCCATTCAATTCCACTCAACATGTGGCAGCAGCTGCCAAAGATTTTTCACTAGTCTAAAAGACAGAATCCATGTGCAAATCTATTTTGCAACGACATATATCAATAGTATCATCTTTTCTACCATGCTCCACACAAGACGTGGCGATATGTAATTCCATCCATTGCCAAAGTTCCCAAGTTCCAACCATCTGTCTCTAACATTTCCACACAATTGTATATATAATCACAATTCTATACCATGTAATAAAATTCTTATCTGGTATGTACTATGTGGGCATGTGCGGAGGTGGTAGTGGTGGAAAAATAATAAAAAGCAAGAAATTGTGGTTGTGAAGGTCCCCAAAACTACACTATGATTTTCAGCTGAGATTGTTATGGTTGGGAAAGTCCCCCAATTTACCTTGTGGTTTTTCAACCAAGGTTTCACGCACCAATGGAAGGCACAAAAGTGGGTCCCCATTTTTTCCATCCTTCAAAACTCATACACAGGCAGCATGCTATGCAATTTGCTCTTTCTCTCAGCCTCACTTGTAGTTTAATATGCAAAGGTTTCTTTTTCACAAAAGTGAGTGGGTTTCAGGTTTTGAGTGTACTGCAGATTCTTGGATCTAAACAGTTACCGTTACTGAACAAATTCTGGGTCATGGGCATTACGGATAGTAGAGCTTTGCCAATGGATTTCGTATGAGGAAACCCCTGATGTTGGGGCTTACAATACTCCAGAACCGAGGGTGGAGATGAAGGTCTTGGGAACCGAGGGTGAAGCTTGAGGTCCAAAGGTATGCCCTTTTGGAAAGGTCGGGGTCTTGGGAGGTCTTGGGAATCGAGGGTGGAGCTCGAGGAGGTCCAAAGTGTAAAAGACAAAAAGGCCTTTCCAGGTGCTTGAATTGTACCGAACATTTAGGGTTCCATGCCAGTAAAAGCCAACCCCTACGGGTTCCATGCCAGTAAAAGCCAACCCCTACCAGGGTGCTGCTACAAAAAACCGCCTTTGCACTAGCCTTGAGTGGGAAATTTTGCTTGGGGGAGTTCTCTCAAATAACAAGGGGAACTTTCTCAAGTGAAATTTTTTGCTTGGGGCAATATCTCATAACAAAGGGAATTTCTTGAGTGGAAGTTATCTCACTTGGGGTGGTACATCAACTTACAAAGGGAATTGCAGAGGAGGTTATTAGTGTTTTTTTTGGAGTAAACTGCAGAAGACAAATAGGTATAATTCATTTGTGTTTTGAAGGTTTGCTTAAATTGCAGACTACATTTACTTCATACCATTACAGTGTATATACAATTCATCAGAGATCTAATTCTTAAGCATATTATGAAATAGAATTGACTTTCTTCCATTTGAGGCAGTGTTTGGTTAGGTTCATATTCTACCAATTAAGTGAGATATTCTCACATTTCCACAAAATGCATGGGCTGGAATTGTGTCAACTTCCCATTTGCAGATACAGGTGCTACACACACACACACACACACACACAAAAGTTGGCAAGGAGCATGGTGGCTTTCATGCTACAGCAAACAAACAGACAGAACCCAATGCACACAAGTTTTCTTTGGGCAGAAAGTTAACAATGGTTTCTTGAGGGTGCTTTCAATAGCACACTCTTTTATCTTTCACCTAATACAGGATTTTTCTACCACCATGACCCCCCTGAATTCAGAGGAAAGAACTGTACTTGTACTATTACAACTATTGGAGACATCAAACACCAATCTAACACATAGGTAGTCAATCATGTTTACTGTACAATCCTAACTGCATAAAGGGCATTAGGGCTGAGCTTATTCTGTCAAAAATTGCAATGATACAGAAGGTGGTAAACAGGTATTTTACATACCACCTCTGTGTTTTCAACCCTTATCATGACTCATTAGTCATATTTTCCTCAACAGTATCAGATGACAACAACAGTACTGTCTCTGGATTGTTTTCACCAGATTCCAAGCGTTGTTCAGCCTTTTCATTTGCAAACCTGAAAACACCAATCTACCACTGTATTAGAAGTGTGTACAGATTTCAGCCATCTTTTTTCATTTGCACTGATATAACTTAAATATGCTCACGCCCACCCACACTTCAGAGGATCATACATCAACCAAGGAACAGCAATGCAAATCCAGATTCATCATAGAAACTACAATCCAGCCTTTCAAACAATATTTTACCCCAATCTCTCTCAGATGCAAGAATACAAGATCGACAGAAAAGTAAAAGTTCCATGTCCACTTACATGGAAAGGATAGTGACCCAAATTATTTCAACACAATCCACCCACAGTAGACGCTGCTCAACTGGAATTAAGCCATATGTCACAAGATGTGCGAATGGCCACAACTTCCAGCCAGCCTGCATTGGGACACAAAGAGGAAAAGTATTAGCTAAGCTGTAAAATCCTCCTGAATCAGAATGTTGTTTGCACAATTGATAAGACCTAGAAAGAAGGACTTGCCATCTCCAAAGCCTGAGTTCAGAGAAACGTACAGTGAGAAGAGGGAAAAACGTGGCTGTCAAATCTTTCCAGATTCTAGCTGGTGATTCGAGCCGCAACAATCCCAAAGTCACATAGTATATACTGTTCCAGATCGCTGACCAAATAGTCTGGTCAAATGCAACTTTTAGTGGAACTACCCACCAGCCATTGTAAGGGAAGAGATACTGCACACAAGAGAGTACACACGCTAATTAAAATCAACTTCAAAACAAAAAGCTTTTGAAATCACAACTCAAAGAAACAAGTTCCACTAAAAATAACAACTACATGCAAGATGAGCAAAAACACACAAGACATATGACACATTGACCAGGAATTATATCAGAAAACTAGCAAGAGTTGATTTTTACCTCACAGACATAGTAATAGTAGTGTGACAAGGATCCATGCAGGCAGAACCCCACAAGGCCTGATCTTAGAAGCCGCACCCTGCTAAACTCCAGAACAGGTTTACCTTCCACACACTGCAAGACGAGATACACAAGACTCACTCTCAGCACACATCAAAAGATAAAAAAAATTTGATTGGCTCCAGATGATGGTCCCTTAACCCACTTCATCTCATCAGCCAAACTGACGATGATGCAAGGGCATAATATATTTAGCACTTTCTTGAACTGTAAAGAAACCACCAGAGGGATTGCTGCTGAGGCTGTTTTATTTACACCTATAGCTCACTGCCCAACATGAACAACATTACAACACATACAATAACAAAAATATCACAAAATAAACCAGGGGGAGGGGAAAAAAAAACTATGTGAGCGAGCTTTTCTCCTTACCTGGCCAATCCAGTCACCTATCGAATAAACAATTCCACTGATCATCATCTTTGCCAACACTGGGTTGACCTTCAGAACTTCCTCATAAGCCTTCCAGTTATGCAACGGTGCATATTTCAGAATCTCAAAAACTGTCCAGCCCTGCATGCATGATATATCACAGGATGAGAACACTACTACCAAATGCCCACCAAATGAGACAACTGCTGCACATAATCAATCTCTCGGCTTTCAGAAACAACAGATCCCTTTCTTCCACTGATTAGGGTCTCTTTCCATTGGGTTAGCCTAATAGAAAGCCACTCACATGGGGCTTTATTTCTTGTTGTAGGAACAGTCACTTTCCATTAGACAGTTGCAACTGTGGTGAAATATGTAATTAATCATGTTAGGAACTCTGAGAACATATGTTCTCATGAGAAAAGGACAGATGATGCCATTGTATGGAGAGTCACAGATTAACTCACAGCTCTCACAACTCCTTGACCGGTAGAACTGTAACATGATTGTGAGCACAGCTACTTGAAAAAACATAATGGAAACGTGTTGTGGTCACAAAATCTGTGATCACAGCAGCTTAATGGAAAGATGCCCTTACTTACCCAGCTACATACATATTCACTCAATCATGTCACTCAGATGCAACTCAGCAACAGATTGTTACAGTATGTAACCCGACAACAAACTACCAGCCACTGAAGAGAACTGTATCTGAAGTTCAGACATCATTGCACGAGGTAACAGGGATAGCTGAACATGTAAAGTACCTGCCAGTAATCGTGATCGACTGTGACAATTTTGGTAATGGCGTAAGAGACAGCAGCACCGGTTAAGGTGGCATTGATGGCCCTATCCAAGTACTTATTCTCCTCTTCTTCTGATTTCGCAAACCAAACAAGCTTGGGGTGGTATGTCCTAGGCGCAGCCATGACTTGTGCCTCTGATGTGGAGCCGCCGCCCATGACAATCTCCATTGACAACTGATTGTTATTACTACTATTTGCAAACGATGCTGCCGAAATCGGCTGCGGACGCGCTTCGATTTCCAGAACGACGTCTGTCAAGGTGTTGTTGACGAATCCTTGGCCATGTGCTTGATCATCAGAAGCTCCTTCCAGCTGCGACGGATTCGCCTCCATGTCCTCGGAAAGAGCTCTGATCATAATAGACGTGATAGCAGCTCTTCTTCTTCTTCTGCCACTTACGGTAGTATCGGAATTCCCAGACAATTCTTGAACGTCCTCCTCCGTCCACCGAAGATTCTTCAAGCCGTGATTGCTACCAAAACCCCTGGAATTTGCAGATTCTACTGGCAAGTTGGAACACCTGACGGTGCAGCACTGACCAGATCCTATGAGAGGCAAGAGGACATGCGTACTTACTCCTCTACAAGCGTTTTTCGTCATTGAAACAGATATACTACTCCTGCTCTTTGCATCCAGGCCAGCAGCGGCGACGACACCAGAAGAAGAACAACAACAGTGCTTCCCAGACAAAACCCTCTCTGGCACTGTATAACCTCTCATATTACTCCTACTGCGCCGGTAGTTACAGGAAGGCCGCCGATCCAAACCCGGAGCAGTAGTACTCGATTGGCCTAACATCCTCGTTGTGCCCGATTGACTCACAGCCGCCGCCATCGCAACTAAGTCTCACAAGCGTCCGACGAGCTCTCGAACTATGCACTTCAAAAAGAGCCCGAAAAATAGCAACCTTCTTCTTGTAGACGAAAATACATAAAAACTATCAAGAAAATCTCCCAGATCCCTCACAATAACACCAAAAAAAATCCCCAAAAAATCTCAAAAAAAACAAAGGAAAAAAATTCCGGCTTCTTCAATAAGCGCGGAAAAACCTCTCCCGCTGAAAGACAGACAAGGAAGCAGGGGTTCAGCAGCAAAATTCAGAGAGACAGAAAGACATGCGAAGCTTGACCGTTCTTCGATCGCCAACAAGAACAACCTTTGTAAAAATGCAAAAAAATTATGCAGGATTTGCAACCGAAGGTATCGAATCAGACATCAAAAAATTCCTCTTGAAATACAGAAAAGAGGATTTTGCTATTTTACTGCCGCCGCGCAAATGCGACGGCACTGCAACAGAATTGTTCTAGAGGAGAGGAAAACAGAACCGCACCGCACCTCTGCGAGGAAGCGGGCACGCAAGCGGTTCGACGACGGAACCACGGACAAGAACAGGGCGAAGGTGAAGAAGACGGGCTTTTTATATACGGGAAGTAGGGACACGGATCGACCGTCGATGAGATCGTACAGACGGCTGAGATGTGGGTAAGGGGGCAGAGATCAGGCGCTAGTTTCGACACTTGGCCCAGAGGCGCGCAAATGGCGCTGCACCAAGCGCGCACTGTGCGGTCGAGGTGTGGTAACGAGTTCGACCAATCAGGAGCGTGGAAGGGATAACGTTCAGGGTATCGTGTAGCCACGGGGATTGGTCCAACGGAATTGTCACCTCGTATGTGGTAGCGATTGGGTGGTCGGGAGAGACCGGGCCTCTGCATGGCATGTGGATTTTCTGTGGTGACAAATTCACCAATTATAGAGAGGAGAAAAAAAATCTGAAACGCAATAGGTTCCGGGTTCGAATCCCGCGACCCCGCCGGTTTGGTCTCGTTTGTGATTAGCCCCCATACTCTTGGTGGGTAACTTGTACCTGTGGGTATGCATGCGTGTAGGGAATTTTTATTTATTGGGGGTTTTTTTAATGTTTTGTTGGATGTACAAGTTGACCCCCAACTAACTCATGCCTTTGCCATAAGCCGACGCCAAACCCCGTGACGA
>Ga0209611_10004378_pt1 | contig 24192 bp, 23 predicted proteins | sample S1TSphgellanicum_3_FD_187693 | JGI IMG/M metagenome (GOLD analysis project Ga0209611, IMG submission 187693) | Host-associated microbial communities from peat moss isolated from Minnesota, USA - S1T2_Fc - Sphagnum magellanicum MG (SPAdes) (version 2) | ecosystem: Host-associated > Plants > Peat...
ATTTGACTCAGAAGATTAGGTTGTATGATGTATGCTTGGCATCTATAGTGTCCTCCAGAAGTGGGACATGGAGAGCAGCAGCAATAAATGAAAGCTTGGTGTGGGGATGATGGTTGGCAGGAGTGAAAGAAAAGGGATTGAGACACTTGTGGAGGCATCAGCAGCAGAGGCGGAAGCAATCAGTTCAGCTTTGGCCAAAGCCACTGCAACCCATGAGAGCAACAGGGATGTGGATACACACATCCCTGGTCGAGATGGGGGCCCTGAAGCTACAAACACTGGAAAACCACCAGTTTCTGCACCCTCTGCAGCTTTTGTTGCACCAAATAAATCATCAATTGCTGGCCCATCAAATTACTCTACACCCATGGGAGTAAGGCTGCATCATAGAGCAGTAAGCGGCCAGCCAAAACCATTTGTGGAGCATATTGTCACAGTAAATTGATTTCTTTTATTGAAATAGCCAAGTGTTTCTCTGGTCTTCATAGATGCACTTACTGTTGGGTTTGCATGATGGGTGCGGCAAATATGTGTATGTATCAATGTTTAGTTGCTTTGGATGTGTGTTCTGATGTGTCTATCTTCTCTCGGTTACTTCAGGTTGTAGTGGCAGCGGAATCAGGAGGTGCTTTGGGAGGGCTGGTGAGGCAACTCTCAATTGATCAGTTTGAGAATGAGGGGCGGCGTGTTAGTTATGGAACTCCAGATAGCACATCTCAAGCAAGACGGCTTCTAGACCGGCAGATGTCAATAAGTGGTGTGCAGAAGAGGGTAGGTGCTCTCCTCTTCTGTAATTTTTGAAGATTACAAGTGAAAGAAATGAATTAGCATAAGGTCCACCTACCTGCCTTCTACAACCATAATTTTCTTTTCTTTTGGTTCACAACTCATTGTCTCCTGCAGGTGCTAGCATACTTGCTGAAGCCTCGTGGCTGGAAACCACCTGTGAAGAGACATTTCTTCATGGATAGCAGTGAGATAGCTGAACTTTGTGATGCCGCTGAACGGTTGTTCACTCGAGAGTCAAGTGTGCTGCAAATTAGAGCTCCTGTAAAGATATTTGGTGATCTCCATGGACAGTTTAGTGATCTGATGCGCCTGTTTGATGAGTATGGATCCCCTTCAACAGCAGGCGATATAACGTAAGCTTGTTTTGCCATTCTCAGAGCTATCTCTTTGCAAACTTGACATCATTTGAAAAGGTTCAGCAGCTGTGCCATCTCATGTCAAAAACTGGGTGAGCAGAAAAGACATTATTAAGCTTCTGACGGGGGACCCTGGGAAACACCCAGTTGAGGGGAGCATGCAATTGTAAAACCCTCTTCAGTTGATTTGTCATTCCTTCACACCATGGTAGTAAACAAAGGTCAATTTTGTGTTCAGTGCTTCTAAACAAGTTTTTGTTTAGCATATTATTGGGTTGAAAGATTTGGTACTTGTTATTTGCATGATGAGGGGGGGGTCATAAATCTTTTGTGGGGTCTCAATGTACAGGTACATTGATTATCTTTTCCTGGGGGATTATGTGGATCGAGGGCAACATAGTTTAGAAACAATCACTCTGCTACTTGCACTTAAGGTAAGCTCTTAAGTGCTACAGTTAATTGGTACCAAGGTTGGCTTGGATATTCCAGCATGCTTGTTTCGGAGCTTGTTAGTCACTGCTTGATCTTGTCAAAGGATGGTTCTATTTCTCTTTTCTTTATATTTGGGGTTCCTCGATTTCATGCTTGCCATTTGGTTGCTGTTCTGTTGTCAGATCTGAAATACACATATCCTTGTTCTTGGGTATCCTCTCAAAAACAATTCTAGGGTTGACTTAGATCATAATAAGTGTTGAGAAATTCTCTGTTCTTCTCAAGCTAGTAATTGGTATGAGGTTGGACCACTTTCCAAGCTTAAGTTGGAACTGAAGTAGTTCCGGGGTTTTTCTCTTTGGCACTCTTACAAGCAAAAAGCTACAAGTGCATCTGTTGTTCTGTTTGCAGATTGAATACCCCATGAACGTCCACCTGATACGTGGCAATCATGAAGCTGCAGACATTAATGCTCTGTTTGGGTTTCGCATTGAGTGCATTGAACGCATGGTTTGTGCTTTTTCTCTTCCATCCACGCATGTTAGACATAGACTCATAATTTTCTCTGATGCAATGATGATGGATATCCATTCTTATACAAACAAGTCTTGGTGAGTACTACCAAATGTGCCATTCTTGGGAAATTTCTGTTGCAACTCAGGACCCAGTGTTCCTCACAATTTTTTCCTGTCAACTGATATTATGCAGGGAGAACGTGATGGCATTTGGGTATGGCAGCGCATCAATCAGCTATTTAACTGGCTGCCTCTTGCTGCTGTCATAGAGAGAAAAATCATTTGCATGCATGGTGGTATTGGAAGGTCCATCAACTATGTACAGCAGATTGAAGATCTGAAACGGCCCATTACCATGGAGGCCGGCTCTGTTGTGCTCATGGACCTCCTCTGGTATGTTTTCCTTCTACGTTGCTGAGTAAATGCAATAGGAGCCATGTAACATCTCTACCAACGTAAACCCTAAGCCGTAAACTGCCATGTAACATCAGTGTAGATTCCAAGCCTTCATCTGGTATTTGTGAGGAGCACAAACCCAAGGGCCCCCTCCCCCCCCAAGTCTGGTGCAGTTTCTGCTGATGCACCAGACTTGTGGTCTAGTTCAGGGTTAGACTTCATCAAGTATCAGAAATAAATAGAAAAACTGTTTTGCAGGTCTGACCCAACAGAAAATGACAGTGTTGAGGGTTTACGTCCAAATGCCCGAGGACCGGGCTTGGTGACCTTTGGGGTAAGTCTAGCAATCATTCTGCTTGAAAGGTCACCAGTTCATGTTTATGACTCCTTTGTGGTTTCCTCAAGCTCAAATGCACTGCAAAGTAGTGTTTTTTGGGTTGCCTTGACAGTTTTTGTGTGTTTTCTTCCAGCCGGACCGTGTCATGGAGTTTTGTAAGAACAATGATCTCCAGCTTATTGTCAGGGCACATGAGTGTGTGATGGATGGGTTTGAGCGCTTTGCTCAAGGTCATCTGATCACTTTGTTCTCTGCCACAAATTACTGTGGTATGTGACTTTGTTGGGTTGGGCCTACTAATATCACATGTCCTTGGGGCTCACATGTTGTTTTCAGCACTCTGAGAGATACACTTTGAAAAAGAGGTAGGAAGGAGCTTAATTATGCAAGTCATTTTGTTTCATGATTCTTCCAGGTACAGCCAACAATGCAGGTGCAATTCTGGTTCTTGGACGGGACTTGGTAGTAGTGCCTAAGCTTATCCATCCCATCCCACCTGCAACTCCTTCCCCTGAGTCATCACCAGAACGACACCAAGAGGAGATGTGGATGCAGGTATACAATTGTTTTATTTTGCTTTCAATAACTTTTGCAAGAAGCTTCATCAGTGTTATGTTGATTTGTGTGGTTCAGCAGTTTTGTTGAATGCCTAAATGGAAACATGAGCTCTGCATCTTGCATATAACTTTCCATTCTGAAACCCACATTTTCTTTTGAAAAATATGAAACTTGGTGGGGGGGGCAGGAAGTCACTTTTTGCAATCTCTCATAGTTGTTGAGGATCACATTTCACTTTAGACAGCTGATACCTGTACTTTGGTCTGAGATGGTCTGTCGGGCCATTGGTATATGGCTCTACAACATCAGCAATTGTTTGCACTAAACTATGTAGCAAGTCTACCAGTTTTCTTTGATAACCTGACTTCTGTCTGCATTCTGAAATTTTATATCTTTGGGTTTCCTTGTTTCCACTATGTTTATTTTGCAGGAACTCAATGTTCAAAGGCCTCCTACTCCAACAAGAGGTCGACCGCAACAGGCAAATGATCGTAGCTCTTTAGCCTGGATTTGATTTGATGGCTAGCTTTTGTCTAATCACAGTACCTCATCTGTACTCTGTATCCACTTTAAGTCTGCAGTTGGTGTTTCTTATTTCAATAAGAGATGTCAAGTATCTTCATTATAGGCGTTAGTGCTAGGTTTAGAGTCTTTAAGCAGCACAAGCAGGGTGACTACAAAGCGGGGAATGAAGTTGTCAATATGAGCCCAAATTGAGCTCACAATAATAGCAGTTTCACATCACTTCCCTTTTGTTGTTGGAGCTTGACATCTGATGAGATATTATATGACCAGTTTTTGGGAAGACAACTTTGTCATGATGTTCAGTGAGGTTAACCATTTTTGAGTGTTTCTTACTGTGGTTGTAATCCGGTTCCAGGAACATGAACAATGATTGCATGGGGACATTTTTGTGCTTTGAAAAGCTTTCCATTTGGTTTTGAGAGGTGGCATTTGTCTCAACTTCACAGTTTGAAGACAGTTAATGTACATGTCCGGTTTCACCAATTGGCCTGAATTTTAGCACGAAAGAATTTAGCAATGAGATTCTTGGCTTGTGTCTAAGAGGTATGTCACATAGTTTGAACTATGAATTTGGTTTTCCATCCTTGCAAACAACCCCTAAGATGCATAAGTTGAGCCCCTACTTGACAAAAGCAGTGAAGCTTTCTGTTCTGTCAGTTGCACCAAATTATGGAACTGTCTTGGAACACTATGGAACGCCAAGTGTGCCACAAAGTGACAAAGCAGTATGGGGGTTTCTGGAATCCATGGTGACATTTCAAGCTTTTTCTTGCTTGGAACTTCATCATGCATGCAAGCATGAATTTACTGACAATGTTTACATTTAATTTTGCCACTTGGTGACAGCATTTCAGAACCTACCCAAGCAAACTGAGTGCAGCTTGGGAGTGAGGAAACTTTCCTTTGGGCAGTGTTGTAGTTGACAACTGTTTGATCCAAGACTGTATGATCCAAGGATGATGCTGCAGTTTAACGGTCAGATGGGAGCTTGATCCTACAGGCACCCTGCTTGGGTTCAACCTCAACAGGAAGGTGTTATGTTACTGCAGCCCCATATAGTCAGCCATGGGAGGTAAGCCAACCTTTGAATCTGTGAGATTGTGTGGTTTTTGAGAGTGGTGGGCTATTTGTGTAACATGTGAAGTGTTTAGGAAGGACACTTTTTTGAATGAGTTTCACTCTGTACGCTTGGTGGAGATCTGCAAGCAACTGCAATTTCCTCCACAGCAGCTAAAATCAATTGAAATAATCATTGAAATCCTTTTTACATTTTATGATATAAGAGATGAAGCTCATGATTGGTTTGCATGAGGCTGTGTTGCAGAATGTGGGGTGACACACAGCAAAAGCAGTGGAAATGTGTATGTTGCATGAAAGCAAAACCCAGATTTGGGAGCTGGAAATTTGTTGGGTGAAGAAGACCAGAAGTGTTCAGTGAAGAAGAAATGGTTGGGGACCAACATGATAAAGATCTATACAAGTTCCTTTATTACAAGGATGAGAAAGGAATTCAGGAATGTGATTTGGGGAGCTCATGAGTATGTGTCATATAGGGAGCAGAAAAGACAATTAGGAGACTGTCAAGACCTGAATTTTTTTGCATGTGGGTAATGCTGAAATTGTATTATTTGTGAGGATGCAATTTTTCTATGGAGAAGCTGTTGTGACTAAAATGGGTGTTTTGCTTGATGAACATGAAGAGGGAAAGTCAGAGTTTTGGTGATGGATGGAACAATCTGAGAGGTTTGAGTGTTTTGGGTATTGAGAACCTTGAGTGCATGGTTCTGTGGAGCAGTTTTCAATGAGATTTGTGTGGAGCAAATGGGTTTTTTGGCATTTCTGTTAATATTTATGGGTTTAAGTATTACTGAAATAACCTACTTTCTTCTCAGCTTTCGATTCTGCTTGTTATACACTTTGAGACTCTGCTGGGTTGAAAAGAACACGATTTTTGTTGATCTAGAAATTCTTAATGAATGAGAATTTCTATTTTAATTTCTTTTTCCATGTTTGCAACACGTGGGTTGACATGTGCGAATTTTAGCAACACAAGTTACTAAACACAATTTGGTATAATTCCGTTGGTTATATTTCCATGCCAACGGCTCAATTGTTTGACATTGTTCATACACACTTGATGCAAAAAAAGTTGCGATTTTTGAAGCCTGAATTTAATGCAAAGCACAAAAATGTAAAGGCATTGACCATCTCCACTGACAGTAGCAAAATGACCAATGGTACACAATAATTTGGACAGAAGCATTAGCTTTCAATTAGTGTAAAATTGAGTATGTATAGTATACTATACCTGTAAATATCCAAAATATACAGTGATTTCTACAAGGACCAGTATAAGAAAATGTCTTCACTAAATAAGAAAAGAAACAGAGAGAACACAAATCATATAATTACACGTGGATTAGATTGAGGACAAGCATGAAGATGATGGAGTTAAAAGAGGGAAAATCATTTGAATATTGCTTGCTTGCTTTATATATTAACATGTTGAAATCTGGAAAGAGGAATTCAGAACAAATTGCAGCATTGCTGGACCCATGCCAGATTTTTCTGCGGTTGTATAACCATTTTCATATGGCTGTTATGATCTTGCTACAAAGCTTTCAATTCTACAAATTTGTGTTGTGAAATCACAAACTCAATTCTTTCACAACATTTTATCGTACAACAACATTTAAGGTGTGCTTGGATAAAATTTGTAGGCATATGCCTCAACATATATTTGCCAGAACCCTCCAATGGAGCCCACCCACATAAGTAATACGCCAAATATAATGCAAATCTGCATAATTTATTATTTTTTTTGCAAAAACATCAGGTTCAGAATTCTCATTACTAGATATATCAATATATTAATATACATGGCCACAGAAATATACAAGAGACAGGGGAATAGTACTCTCTTCCAAGACAGTATAACACGTTTGCTTAAGTTTGTTTTTTCTAGTATTGGCATTTCTTAACAAATAGAACAGTAAAATAGTCTTCTTGCAAAACTGAGATACATCACAATTACGGAACTCAGAATTTTTTTTTAAAGGACTTGAATTATCCAAATTTTTTGCAGCAAACCTTTGTAGTTGTGTTGTTAGATCCAAGCTCTATTTTGCACAAACCCTAAACCTTTAGAAAATCTTAAACTCATTTCGTTGTTGTTGTGTTGTTTGATCCAAGCTTTATTTAGCAAGAACCCTAAACCTTAAACCCTAAACTGATTTCATTGTTGCTTGTGTTGTTTGATCCAAGCTTCATTTGGAATGAACCTTAAAACTCGAAATGCTAGAGAACCCTAAACTCATTTCATTCAAGAAGTAAGGCATTCAAGCAAAATTAAAGATGACAAAGGAAAATTATTCTCTGATCTCATAGGAGATATGCGAAGAGAAAAAAAACAAATACTCACCCAGTTTACGGTCCACTCGAGACTCCACCTTTTGGGTTTGCAGATAGCCAACCACATGCAACATGGTAACTGTGACAAAATCCCAACAAGGAAAAAAAAAATTAAAACTTGGGGATTCATTCCACTAGAACAAGCGGGTTTAGAGCAGAAAACTAATGTTTAGAGCAAGCTCACCAACAAAACTGTATCTACTGGCAATGGCAATGGGTAGGTGTCATGAACAATTTCCAATTTTCTCAAGATCTGAATGTTTTGATTGTGCAAAAAAAGAGAAAATAAAAATACAAGGTTTCAGTTAACCATAAGATGATATTACAAACTGATTGAAAGGAATCAGGTTGAAAGATCTATACATAAACTCCAATATTATATATATGCTCTAGATATATAACAACAGCTATATAGATCTAGCTTAAATATAGGTATATACACAAGAGGAGAATCATATTACTCACGAAGTACGTGGTTGGAGCATATGCAAATCCGCCAAAAAAACCCAAGAGCCCTTTGAAAAATGGGAAGGTCATAGCCATAACCATTGTGAAACCTGCAAAATTTGATTGATTCACCAATCAACCTCAGTATTCATGATACTTCTTCTTCATGCCTCAAAATGATGTTGATGAGACCCAAGATCTGAATTTGAAGCAAGACTTTGCAAAAGGAGTTTTTTAGAAATACAGCACTAGGAGAAAAATTATACATTTGCAACTACATTTTCTGATACAATTTCTGCTGGAGATGACACTCACAAATGTGAACCAACTTATGTTTCACATACTCCTGAAGAAGGATCCAAAAATTTCACAACTAATTTGTTGCAAAAGCATCCAGAAAAATTTCAAAACAAAATTTGTTGTAAAAGATGGAAGGATCCTGAGCAGAAGATTTTGGTTCAGATTGTGAAGATTTGTTTGGGGAAAAAGACTGCTTACCAACATAAAGAGAGCGAGTGATGAGACGAAGCTTGAAAGAAGGAGGGAGATGCCATCTTCCCACCAACACAAGCTCCATCATATCAAACAGTGGCATTGCATAGATCTGCAAACACCATGGCCACACAAACTTGGTCTAAAAAATTGGGGTAAAATTTAGGGTTTAGGGGAGATGGAAATGAGAAAACCCACACAAAATTGGTGTAAAATTGAGGGTGAAGTTTAGGGGTTAGGGTTTAGGGAAGCTAGAAATGAAAAAACCCACACAAAACTGGTGCAACATCTAGGGTAAACTCTAGGGTTCAGGGAAGATGGAAATGGGAGAGCGCAACATGTGGGATTTCAGTAGTGTTGGGATTGGGGAAAAGAAAGCGAGAGAGAAAGAGAGAGAACGGGAGAGAGAGAGAGATCTAGAGAAGAGAGAGCCTGCAGACGCACCAAGTAGCTTCCAGTCACGTGGATGACGACCATGAGATTGGCTGCAGTAGCGAGCCAAACGGGCCAGCTCTCGTAGCGCAGAATACCCAAGTTGCTGTTCTTGAGATCGTTGCCGTAGGCCCAGTAGCAAACGAGGGCCACAGGGAAGTAGCAAAGAGCGATGATAGCATAAGCCAGCTTCACTCCTCGCCACATCGCGATCCTGGACGGCTCTTGAGGAGTCGATGGCAGCGTGGCTTGAATCTCCAACGAAACATTGTGTCCTGCATACGCGAATGCCACAGTGCTCAACGCGTTGAAGATGCTGAGTACGTATGTCCCTGTATGCGTGTGGTGAAACTCTCCTCCTCGCGTTGTTCTGTAGTAATAGGGCAAATGATGGCGATGAGTTACGCTGACGAGCCCATTTATGCCGTTTATCATGGGGTTATGTTGGTGATGGAATGCGACCGGAACAATCCACGCAATCGTCGAGTAGCTGTTGCAGCAACCAGAGCAATTGCTCAAGGACCCATGATCAAATGAAAATCTAGATAGATAGATTTGCAGCAACCAAAGCAATTGCTCAAGGACCCATGATCAAATGAAAATCTAGATAGATAGATTTGCAGCAACCAAAGCAATTGCTCAAGGACCCATGATCAAATGAAAATCTAGATAGATAGATTTGCAGCAACCAAAGCAATTGCTCAAGGACCCATGATCAAATGAAATCTAGATAGATAGATTTGCAGCAACCACAGCAATTGCTCAAGGACCCAGGATCAAATGAAAATCTAGATAGATAGATTTGCAGCAACCACAGCAATTGCTCAAGGACCCATGATCAAATGAAAATCTAGATAGATAGATTTGCAGCAACCAGAGCAATTGCTCAAGGACCCATGATCAAATGAAAATCTAGATAGATAGATTTGCAGCAACCAAAGCAATGGCTCAAGGACCCATGATCAAATGAAAATCTAGATAGATAGATTTGCAGCAACCAAAGCAATTGCTCAAGGACCCATGATCGAAAGTAAATCCAGATAAAAATGGATATAAAAAAAAATGTAAACTTAATAAAAGATCTTATATTAACCATATTATTTTTTATGTAAGAGATTATTTAAAAAAATTGATTTTAATTTTTTAAATATTAATTAATGCCACATGATTAATTGATTTTATTGAAATATAAATTTTATGACTTTTTAACTTATAATATATTAATTTTTAATTTTTAAATCATGATAAAAAATTATTTAAAAATAACTTATATATTTCTCAGATCTCAAATCTCTATTTGATTCAAAAAGTTATATTATATAATTTTTCTTATAATATATCATAATTGGACAAACAAAAATTAATTTAGATATATGACATATAACTTAGTCACACATAATGTTTATAACTAAATCATAAATTAATCCTACTATTTACTTAACCTATTCAATAAATAAATTACATTACCTACCTAATTAAGTAATTAATTAAGAAAATATCACATATCAACATGACAAAGTACCTACTATTTAACCCACATGCATATGACCCACTAGCTACTTACTACCTACTATCTAGCTTAATTTATAAATAGATTAATTGCATAGTCTACTTAATTAATTAATTAATTAAACATAACACTATTTCATTCAACACAATAAAATACCTACTAATAAATTAGCCTACTTATATATTAATACCCAAAACCTACTACCTATTACCTAGCCTACCTAATTAATTAACTAATTAAAAAACACTATAATATATCAACATGATAAATTTTAATTTTGAAAATTTCAAATAATGGTCCATATCTACCCTTGCCACAAATTTGCAGCAACCAAAGCAATTTGCTCAAGGACCCATGATCGAATGCAAATCTAGATAGATAGATTTGAAGCAACCAAAGCAATTGCTCAAGGACCCATGATCGAATGCAAATCCAGATAGATACATTTGCAGCAACCAAAGCAATTGCTCACGGACCCATGATCGAATGCAAAGCAACCAAAGCAATTGCTGAAGGACCCATGATCAAATACAAATGCAAATCTAGATAGATAGATTTGCAGCAACCAAGCAAAATTGCTCAAGGGCCCATTGACCCATGATCCAATGCAAAACTAGGGGAGGGAGGTTACTCTTTCAAGGAACAGAGTATCGAGTTTGGAACTTGATCCTCACCCGATGCTCATGATGGCTGCAGCCAAGGAGATTTTTGAGAGCGAGCTCAAGGTAGGGAGTTGGACGAGCAGGAAGTAGACGGAAGCGAACACCAGAATCCAAATGTAAGTCCGACGATATGGATTCTCACCCAGGTTGCTCAACGGACAATCGTGGCTGCAGTTCATGTTGTAGATGTTCTGCAAGGCCTGGCCGCCTACCACCATGTACAGGATGTCGACGCTCAGCTCCACCGCGAGTTGTAGCGGTACCACGATCCAAAGCCCTCGAGTCTGCCCGAACGCTGCCTGCCCCAACTCATGGTACCTGTTGAAGCGCCTGTTCGGAATGCGTTCATGGAGCTGAATGAGTTGCCAGAAGGAGAATAGGGTGATGATCCACGAAAGAATCAAAACCACTATGCCTGGACCCCTGCACACGAGCAAATCCAGTTTCAATCAGGAATGGAATTTTTTTCTACAATCCTGCTATTGTTTTTTGATTGTCCAACTATGGCGACAATCAACTCCTCTACAGTGCAAGTTCGTTCGACAACGATCTTGGTATTTGTGAGCTATTATAAGTTATTACCAGGTGAGGAAGACCATGGCGTTGGGTAGGCCAAGAACGCCGGCACTCACGACCGCTGTGACATTGTGGAAGGCGGCAGACCACCAATTGCCGTTGCGTCTGGTACCTATGGGTATTTCCATTTCAAAGGCCGCCAAGCGCAGAGGCTTCTCATCGCACAGAGGCTTCTCATCGCGCAGAGGCTTCTCATCCTGGCAATCTCCAGATCAAAAACACCAACACCCAGTCTTAGAATCATCTCACAACCCAAACAAGTCTCAATCAAGTACACTTCCGGACTTCTAAAGGGGATCGAACTCTAGACTCCTTTCGGGAAACTCAAGACTCAAGAGCTTCAATATCCCCACCACACCCCAACCCACCCCACCCCATAACTACTCCCCAACACAAATTCAATGCCAGAAACACTCTAACAAATACGACAAACAAGGCTCATTGCGACAGACAGACAATATTAAACAAGCTGTAGCTACTGCTTCAGTCAGGCTACTACAACTTGATCTTGCGATGATCACTATTGCAGCAACAAACCACCCACCAACACTCCCCCCCCCAAAAAAAAAAAACCACACAAAGCCCGACACAACAGTAGCTGTATACGATTTACAAAGTTCAGAAAACAACGTGTTCACCTCATGAGACGCGCCATGAACTCCGTTTGCCTGTATTTGAGTCTCCATTGTTGTTGTTGTTGCTGTTCTTGTGTCCGAATTGACAAAACTAGGATCTGAATTCTTGGCGATGATAGCTACTACTTCAGCAATTGTTTTATACACCAAGTCCACTACTGCTCCAACCTTGAATCCAGTACGCGCGCGCACGAGAGAGAGAGAGAGAGAGAGAGAGAGAGAGAGAGAGAGATGCAGAGAGAGAGAGGCGGGGAGGAAAGGAGGGGGATATTTCTTTTCATTTTCTTCTTTTTCTTTTTCTTTTTGCCCTTTAGAGGTTGTCGGTCCCTATATATGCCTACGGGGAATCTCATCCATGGATGATTTTTTTGGGGGGTCCGAGGGTTTCTAGGCATCTTCTCATCCACTGTCACTTTCAAGGGCCAGCAAGGTGTGAACCAGTAAGTAGCACCTACGAAGCGTACCGACATGGATGAATGAAAAGTGTGTGGACAAGATTTTTTTTAATTTTTTTTTCATTGGGTTCTCGTTCCTTAGCTACTAAACCTTAGTTAACCCTAAACCTCCTCACAGCTCAGGGTTCTAACCAGTGTTGTCCTGTTCTTGATTTCAAAAGGAACTTTTAGTCTTAATTTAATTGAAATTTTTAAATTTAAATTTAAATTTAATTAATTATTTTTGGTCTGGTTCTATCTCCATTACACACATCTAAACCCTAAATAAATAAATAAATAAATAAATAATTTAATTAGTTTGCAAGTAATATGAAATACACACATTGCAAGATAGAAATTACATAATTATTAATTTATTTAGAACCAATCAAATGCAATAAACTTGTCTTCAATATTTAAGTTCTTGTTTTTTTAATTTTTTTTTCCAATAAAATTTTATTTATGTATCCAAAAAAAAAAAAACCTAAACCCTTTTTTTCAAATGAGATAACACCCTTAAATTCAAGTTCTCTAATTCAATTTAAAAAAATAAGCCGATTCTTTAGTTAGGTTCCGACAATTGACTTTGAGCATGTTTTGTTTGTTATTCTTACGAGTTTTGAACTCTATTGCATCATCATGTTGTATCAACTCCGAAAATTATAAAAAGAATAATTTTTTTTCATTGACTTTGGTTATGGGTTCGAAAGTTTAGTGTGTATAATAATAAATAATAAGTGCCTCTTTTTTTTCTTTTTTCTTTTTTTTTTTTTTGTTTGGGGTGGTTGGTGGAGGCGAATTTTTTGAATTCTTTTGACCTAAGAAAATAAAATATGATTTTTTTGACACATAAAAAAATGATTTTTTGGATGAAAAAAAAAAATGGTCCTCATTTGACTTGACATGTTTCGAAAAAATAAAATAAAATAAAATAAAATAAAATGAAATGAAATAAAATGAAATAACATGGCTATACTTCTTCAAGAGGTTCCATCTGGGTAGCCAAAATACAAAAAAAATGGTTCTTAATAATGGCACTTAGGAGGAAGACTTGCAAACTTGTTTCCATTGTCTTTTGTGGTGGGATTGTTCATGCAAAGCATCTTTCTTTTTGTGTTTTCTTTGCTCTTTGGACACAATTGGAGAACTTCACTACAAAGAAGGGAAAAAGCTTGACCTTTTAGCACACACAAATATGAGGACTTCTTTTCCCCCTTCAATTGTGGATGAAGGTACTAGGTATGATTGTTTTTGGAGGTGGGCCTTCCTTTCTTCCTATCTTTCATTTTTGTGCAAAGTCTTCTCACTTGTGAAATTTTGGATATGTTTTTGTTGCAAATTGAATGATTATTTGAAAAAAAAATTTGGCCAAAATTGTAAAAAAAATCCAAAAAAAAAATCCAAAAATCAACGGATTTCTATAAATGGTTCAAGTAGGTAGCCAAATATATATATGAATGTTATTAGCCAAATTTGGCTAATTCGGCTTATGGGATCATTGTCACCTTGGCCACATCACAAAATTGGAAATAAAACATTGGCTTGTAGCATGAATTAAAATTAATGATAATAATTAGTGTTTGATCCAATTCACTTCAATTTAGAAATTTAAATTGACTTCAAATTAAATCGAGTTGCATTCAATTGAAATTTATGTATATAAATTCATTCAAATTAATGCAAATTCATTCAATAGAAATTATGTATATAAATTCATTCAAATTAATGCAAAATTCATTCAATATTTTCATTCAAATGGAACTTTTTTTTTTTTGCAACTCATTTATTCCATCAATTCATTGTCACTAGTTGTACAGAGCCCACAAGATAAAGTGTTCTGCTGTTGGGAACAGATTGGGGAACACATTGAGAACTGGGGAGGGGAACGCAGTTGGTTAAACCGCCACCCCTCTTGTGTCATATGAGCAAAGGCCATATGAAAATCATTGTTCAAACTGGATTAGGGTTTGGAGGTTTGATGGCCCCATCCTTTTTTGTTTTTGCTCCTGATTCTACTTAATTGTTGGAAGAGGATATGTCGGCTGTTAGTGTTAAAATCTGTGATGCGCTTCGGATTTGTTAGGTTTCCATATCAGTTATTTGGCAAGCTTGTTTCTTTTTTTGGGGATGGTTGTTGAAGCAAAACTGCTTGCGAGTTTCTTTTGGGAGTTCTTCAAATTTATTTTAGCTCTTGTTCTGTCTCTGAGTTTAATCTCTGTCTCTTCTCCTACAAATTCAGATGGTCACCCTCTGCACCCCATTAGCAAATGTTCTATTTCCATGTGCTTGTGTTTGTTCCACAACAGTATTAGCAGTATTTGCTCCTATGCATCCTCCGGAGATGACAATGCATCTCATCTCTCTGTCTGAGAGATCATGTAATACAACCATAGTCTTATTTGATGAAGTAAAAAGAAAGGAAAGTCAGATTACAGCTTTGTGGGTAAAAAACATGCTAGGTTGAACTAATAAAGACAGCAGTTGAGAATCCATTCCGAAAGTCTATAACCAGACTTGGATTTTGAGCCCAATGAAACTGGGCTTAAACCAAAAACAAAATTGACTAAGTTTTATGGGTAGGCTAGTTGGAGGAAAAACAAAAAGCAGACAAGGCATCAGCAGCTACAAGGATGGAGCAGTGGCCTTGCAACATCAAGATTTATACAGATGAGTCACCTGGGGGAAGAACGAGGTAGATGCGGTGTTGAGTAATTATGAAGACCCATCAGCTGCACAATTCCGCCAGATGGGTTCTTCAGCCAGATCAATGACTATGAGATGAGAGGTCACAACTCACAAGATCAAGGTTTCAATGACTGCAAAAATCAGCACCATTGAACACCACTATCAATTGTTCTTTAGATTTCATGGAGTGTTAACTATATTCCCAAAACTGTGGTGACTTCAAGCTAGCCCTTAAAAGGCTGCACATTCACATGATTTCATTTCAAAAAAGTGTTTCACAGATCAGTCACAAACAGTGCTAAACCTGACACATTTGCTAAGCTGCTGGGTGCCAAAGCATAGCAACTATTGCATTGCAATAGGTCTTATTCATGATCACAGTTCCTTTTATGCGATGCATTTCAGACAAGGGAGATGTGTCAGAATGAACTATTTACACTATTGACAAAACCACGTTTTCCCCCAAAAAACTGCACAAAGCTGTAACAAGTAGTGTGGGAGTATGTTACAATTTACGGTACATAACGTCAACAGCGAAGATCTAACTTCGTACCTGCTGCTTGGGTCATACATGGATTTGCGGTACTACTGGCCAGACTGAACAGCTGCGGAAGCAACAGTTGATTCTGCCGGAGTTGCACTGCCAGGCGTCTCGGACTGCCTTGCTGCAGACTGCTTGGGAGTAGGAGGTGCTGAGGATCCTCCCTCCTGCGTTGCGCTGCGACCTGCAGCTTGATCGGCCACAGGGCCACTAACCTCAATATGTCGACGTTCGTGTTTTTTCCGCGGCTCAATCTTCGGCACTACGATTGTCAGCACTCCGTTGTTCACCTCTGCTGTGATTCTCTCCAGATCCGCATTCTTTGGAAGCTTGAATTTGCGCACGAAACGCCCGCGAGCCCGCTCAACCACGTGCCATGTGTCGCCTTCCCTAACCTCCTCTTTGACGCGCTCGCCACTAATGCGGAGCGTTCTGTTGTCTTCGATTGTTACTTCAATCTCGTTCCTTCCCACACCTAGTCACAAGTCTCAGGCAGGAAACGGCCACAGTTACCTATTCCGATCCACAAGTCGTTCACACGCTCTGATCACAGACGGTGAAGTATTCTCAAAAGTTGATCTGAAAGACAGAATTGAGTCTTGGCCAGTTCGACATGATTAGAAAGAAACGAATTGAACAGGATCTCACAAACAGAAGCAGTGACAGCATAGCAATCCAGTACTTTAGGATACGGAGAAATTGGAAAACAAGAGCAAATCGGTCATATAATGAGAGCTTAGAATACTGATCTATGTTCTAGTATTGTCCGTGTTCCAAATTGTGGCAAGAGACGGATCCATAAACACACAGACTCATCAAGTAAGCCTAGTCAAGAGTCTTGAACAGCCGAAATTGACAGCTATCGTACTTCGGCATCAGATTGTACAATCGACAATAATCTCTCTGTGCAGCAGCTGTGTTATATAATCTCTGAATCAAAGAAGAAGAAAACATCGGCGGTTCAACTGTAGACGAGGCATTGTAGTACCGTCCTGTCCTGACGGAAACACAAGGAAAGCCCGACTAACGCTTGTAAGCGCTTTCATCTCCAACAAAGAGATTTTTACCTGGCAGATCGACCTTGAAGATGTGCGCTTCCGGAGTTTCCACCCAGTCGACATTCGTATTGGTAATGGCGCGGGAATCCCGAGCTCGCGCGCGAGTAGGCGCGTCCTCAAGGACAGTGAGCGCGAGTTCCAACGGATCAAGAACATCCCAGAAGTCGGCGCCTCCTCCGCCTCCTCCGCCTCCTCTTCCCTTCCTTCCGTGATGATGAGAGAAAGGGCTCAGGGCCATGATATTATTTTATTTCTGGCAAACTGTAGTTCCAATCTTACACAGAATCGCGGGGGAGAGCGGGGGGTTCAAGAAAAAGAAAACCCGCAACTGACTCCCTCACAAGCAAGATCAGATCGATATGTCCAACAAAGAATTGCAGTTCAAATTTATAGTCAACAGAGAAGACAACAGACAAATGATTCTTGCACGCTACAACTCTTACAAAAAAAGACTACAAGTTCGAAGAAAATCCTCCGCAAGACAAAAAAAAAAAAATCCCTCCAGAACACAAAGGCAGTGCTAATGCGATTGGAATTGCATAATCAGTGGCACCAACAGAAGTTCCCGGCGATGGATTCCTTCGCATGCAAAAGCTCGAAGAGGGTGCATGCATGCATGCAACGGCCACGTTTACATGTATGGAAATGGGCTGCCATTATGGGCAAGTTTGGACATGCATGCATGCATGCATGCATTATGTTCTAAATGGAATTCAGGTACCAGAAGGATATCCACCCGGTTAAATTGTGATATATTAGTCCAAGGGTACCCAGTCTTGTACCCACCAGGTTTAATTGTGATATGTTATTATTCCAGGTTTAGGGTTTAGGGTTAGGGTTTAGGATTTTAGGGGTTTAGGGTTAGGGTTTAGGGTTTAGGGGTTTAGGGTTTTTCCCTCGTTGTACACTTGCTTCACACATCTGTTCAAGATGTTTAAGAGCTTCCTTACCATGTCCATGCATGGCACATCCTCCAAGTATGACATTCCAAGTGACCACTTCTTGAGATGGTATCTTGTTAAAACACTCTCCAAGCAGCCAGCTCCATGTTCTCCCTCATTTTTGACATACATGTCAACCAAGCTGAGTCCCCACAAAGACATCAGATTTGCATCCACTTTGAATAAGCTTGTTCATATACAAGCCTGCCATCTTCAAGTGCTCCTAAACCACCATGCCAGCGTGTGTGTTAAACACCGGAACAAAAGTGAATTTTGGTTAGGACTTGTTCCATTTTGTCAGAAAAGCTGCAATATTGCACCTTCTCAAGTCACCCATCCTTCACATATTTTGTAAGCTCTTTTTGCTTCCATGTAAAAATGTTCAATGGCACTGTGCCTGCTGGTGTCATTACATCCATCTCTGCTGCCACCCATGGTGAGTTTCCTCAATCCTCAAGCCAGAGAGCTTCCTGTGTCTTCTGAATTGGTCCTCCCCTTTTCCTTGTGTGTCACACAGTCATCAGAACTCTCTCTGTCTGTCTGTGTTTGTGCTATTTCAGGGTTCTGAGAATTTGCCTGCAAATCTGCCATTAATTTATTTTTCCTCCTGGTGTTGTGCAGAATGGTGCAGGAGGTCATACAGCAGAAATGCTGACTTAGTAGAAACACTGAACCTTGAGTGGTATGCTCCAAAGTATTACATAGCTGAAATCACTAACAAACATGAGCTTGATGAGGGCTGAAATGCAGGAGAACCCTCTGCAGAAATCTGCAATCTCACACATGGTACAGACCTGAATCCTCTACACGAAATCTCTCATTTTTTCTCCATGACCACATCCATGGCATGAACATTGTTTCTCCACAATCTGGCATGGAGAATTGTCCTCTTGGATTGTCAGGAGAAAGAGATTGAGTTTTTTTAAAACAGAATGAAATGGGTTGCAGGATGGTTTCCAGGCTAGCTGCTGAAACTCCAGCACACAAGCCTCAGTATGATATATCAAGTGTATCAAAGTCAAGAAGTTGGTCAGTCTTATTTGACATCATTGGCAACAACACTCTACGCAATTGTGCATGCATCATGGCTTGTTGCTTGCATTTGACTGGATGTTGTCAGTTTCTTCACATCTCTGATGTACTGCCGCAAGTTGGTTATACAGATCCATTCCACATTCTTGGTTATTGGTATCATGATTCTTCTCCATCAACTGCAAAACAGGTACCATGATTTTGCTCACATTGCAACCTGATGTTGTAAGAGCATCTCCTCTAAGAGCATGCTCAATATGTGGCCCTGCAAGAATATTTCTCACATCCAAGTTTTTAGTTATTTACTTCTTTCCAACCCCACCCATAAAACTAAAACTTTCTTCTCCATCAGATGTAATGAAACTACCCTGACTTCTGCAATTTTTGAGTGTTGTGTTGTATTGTAGACTCTGTTTGGTTCCTGGAGCTCCTTTCTTGTGTCTAGGGTTTAAGGTTTAGGGTTTAATGTTTAGGGTTTAAGGTTTAATGTCTCTAATGGAACTTTTCCATTCAAATCAAAATTTGTAGTAGCAAAAGCACATTCTACCATGAATGGTAAAACATTATGTTTCTTTTTTTTTCCCTCTCAACCAAATCTAATAATACTTCTTGATTGAAGGTCTTTCTACAAAGGAACACAACATGAGGGCATAATTGCATTACCAAATGCCTCAATCAAGTACCCTCAAGGAAATTGAATGAAAAAATGATTTTTTATAACTAATAAACCCAAATTTTCCACAAATTTTTTTTTGATGCACATTATCTTTTTTGTAAAGATCTATGGCCCCAAAAAAAAATGAACACCATAAGATGAGCACCAACAATGTACTTCAATTGTTCATCAATGGGCAAATTGAACACTAACCCCAACACAATGAGCATCAACAACTAGTGACAAACACATTGAGCACTTTCAACTAGCAACAACACGAATGAACTTCAACAACATGGTGAACACCTTCGAAAATACAATGAACACCCAAAACTATGTACTTAAGTTATAATCTTGCTTCCCACATGGGAAAAGTGATGCCTCCAACCTACACCCTAAACCTAAATGTAACCTCCACCTTAAACTTAAACCATGTTTCCACCTTTAACCTTAAACCCTTACTTAACCTAAACTCCCCACACCTAGACCCCAAAAATTGAACCCAAGGGATATTTGTATAACCTACTTGAGTATCAAAATTGAAATTAAAAAAAAAGCTGATTATTTGTGAACTAGGTATCTCAGGTTACATACCTTGAAATTTGGGTATCACCATGAGTGATACCCAATTGCTTCTTACTATGAAAACTAATTGCAAACTAGGTTGGTTATGAACCACAATTTGGTACCTATACAACATTCATTAGAATCACATTTGATTTTTGAAAACTAAAACAAAAATCAAGTTTAAAACATGATGTGGTTCCAAAATTGAAATGAAACTTAAACCCAATTTTAGAACTAGAACCAAAAAATTTTGAAATTAAAATTTTTATGAAAAAAAACTTAAAACTAAAGATTAACTAGTTATTCACCACTAGTTTCAAACCAAGTTATATGAAACCAATATCGAATCTAATTTCAAAATTCAGAACCAAAACTGAAACCTAATTTGTTTTTTAAAAACCCAACTAGAATCGGATATGGGGATTCTTTGTGGCAATGGTAGATATGGACCATTATTTGAAAATTAAATTTTATCATGTTGATGTATTATATATATTTTAATTAGTTAATTAATTAGGTAAGCTAGGTAATAGGTAGTAGGTATTGGGTACTGGTATATAAGTAGGCTAATTATTAATAGATATTTTATTGTGTTGAATGAAATAGTGTTATGTTTAATCAATTAATTAGGTGGGCTGCGTAGTAGGTAGATATGATAAATAATAAATATTTTATGGTGTGAATGTGTTTATATTTATTTGTTTATTAACTAGGTAGGCTATGCAATTAATCTATTTATAAATTACACTAGATAGTAGGTAGTAAGTAGCTAGTGGGTCATATGTATGTGGGTTAAATAGTAGGTACTTTGTCATGTTGATATGTGATATTTTCTTAATTAATTACTTAATTAGGTAGGTAATGTAATTGATTTATTGCATAGGTGAAGTAAGTAGCAGGGTTCATTTATGATTCAATTATAAACATTATATGTGACTAAGTTATAGGTCATATACCTAAATTAATTTTTGTTGGTACAATGATGATATATTATAAGAAAAAATATATAATATAACTTAAAAAATAAAATAGAGGTTCAAGATGTGAAAAATATATAAGTTATTTTTACATAAATGCTTTTTATCATGATTTAAAAATTAAAATAATGTATTATAATTTTAAAATTAATAAAACTTATAGTTCAATAAAATCAATTAAATATATGCCAGTAATTAATATTTAAAAAATTAAAAAATAGATTAATCTTTTACATCAGAAATAATATGACTAATATAAGATCTTTTATTAAATTTACATTCCATTTTTGTTCTTTGAATTTTTTTTGTAGGTGACCAATTCTATAAATACTTTGTTGTAATAATTAGTGCCTTAACCCAATAAGATTTTGTTAATCTTGAATGTTCCAATATTGCTAAAATTGCTCCAAGATTTATTTATTTTTTCCTTTTAGACACACAATTTTGTTATGGGGTGTTTGCTACAATAAACTTTCTTTTTATTCCATGTTTTTTACCAAAAAAATTGAATTAATTGAATTTGTATTTGCCTCTATTATCACTACATAAAGATTGTTATTTTCTTGTTGGTTTGATTATTTACCATTTTTTTATGAAGCAAAAGGTTTCAAACACTTTTGATTTATTCTTCAATAAATAGATAACAATGTAATGAGACTTATCATCTATAAAAGTTAGAAAATATTTAGAATGCATGTGTGAAACTAATCAATTAACATTCTTAAAATTGATCTTGACATGATGCATTTTTTCAATCAAAAGTTAAAATATTTAACAATCTATGACAAAATTGATCATGACCAAATTAAACTTTGATACCATATTGAAATTATTTAAATATACATATTAATGATTTGTATTCATTATTTCATCAAGAATGTCTTGCACACACACACATATATAACAAATTGTCTTTGGTGATCATAGATTTTATGAACCATTGCAATTAGTTATGTTTAAGAATATTATTACAATATATGTATTCATGTCTTATACAGTTTGTATGTAATAGTTCAATAGTTTTTTTTTTTAATGATGAAGATTTTATGGTGTAGGTTTTTGAACAACTTGTAGTCTAAAATGAGGAATAATTTATTATAGTTTTTATAATACCTAACATATTTGGGCTTTGTGTTGTTGCACACCACCAATGACAATTAACTTTTTTTTTTCCTTTTTCTTGTGTTCCCATATATTTCCAATAATTCATCGTTACTTATCTCAATGTCAATTTCAATTTTAATTAGTATAAATATCATGAACATCAAAAGGCACATGTTAATTTCCTTTTTTATATCAATGTTGGTAGGTAGGGAAAAGGAGCACCGTAGGTATAAAGATAGGAAATAACTATAGAGATAGGAATAGGAAAATATTTAGGTAAATATGAAGAAAGTTAGTAAGAAAAAAAGGTAGTTATTAAGAAATAAGTTAGGTAATTAGGGTTGGAAATGAGTTAAATGTTTTAGAAATTGTCTTTGGAATTGTCCAAGGGTGACTATATGAAAAATTACGCAAAATCAATTGTCTAGGGATGATCATACAAAAGATTATGCAAAATTTTCAATATATTAGTTTTTCAAAATTTCTTGTCCTTGGAATTACAATTTGTCCTTCCATTTAGTCCCTTACCCAATGTATATTTTATCCTTCTTTTCCTATTCATGCAACAATTAATGACATATTTTGCTTTCATTATTTTGTATAGTAGTCCTCAACACTAGATTATAAAATTTTATTACAAATATCATGTTTTTGTGAGCATTGTTTATTCCTTGCAATAGAATATGACGCAATCAAATATATTATGCTACCAATCCAAAGAGAAGGATTTAAAAGTGTGAAATATGTTTAGAAAAATTCAATGATTTTTTGACAAGTTTTCTACAACCTTGGCTATTCAAGCATTGGAGATGTTTTCGATTGTAAATGAATGACTTGTGTGACAAAAGTTCGAAAGCTTTTTAAACAAAGGTCGTGTATTGTATTTACCAATTGTTGTTTCCTTAACTACTCCTTTTGTGCACTTCAAGTTTGTTGCAAGATTTACAAGGGGCTTCCTTTGATGAAGCTTTGCACCCTTTTGATGTACTATGGATATTCATTGTTTTTAGAGGACAATAATGGACCTTCCAAACCTTTGGCATCTTAGACTTTTCTTGCACAAATGTGCCAAAAGATCATTTGCTTTTATTTGTGCAAAGCTTTGAAGATTTGTATTCATAACATGAAGAACTAATCACATGGAAGTATCCATTTTGGTCTTCCCCTTTACTTTGAAACTACAAGGCCTCATGTGGATGTTGAGTGACAACAAACTTGTTTGTATGAAATCTATCATATTGTCATCCGCAAAGATGAATACTCTATTCTTGTAAACAATGATGCTTACACATAGACTAGTATGAACCCCATGCCTAATGCACAAGTGTGTGTGTATTTGACGATACATTACATATGTGCCAAAAAAGTTTATTACGCAATGATGGTCAAGTGTCACAGGAAACATGTACCAGCTTATGGGACAACACAAAATGCTTTCCCATATTTTTGGTCAAACAAATCACAAATTTTTTTAAAAAAAATTCATTAAATGCGAATATGCCAAAAAAAATCACGTAGCGTTTAATTTTTGTAATGTTTAGAAAAAATTATTCGAACTATAGAATATTGGCAAAAACAAAAAAAAAACTGTCCCAAACACTAAAACCTGTGTCCAAATGTGACAAAGTATTTTTTCCTACGAAAAAAAAAGATGCATTTCTCAAAAAAATTGCAATTTTTTTCTTTGAGAAAAGGAAATTTGTGAAGAAAAATCCTCTTTTATTTTTTTGAGAGTTCTAATCCATAATTTTGAGAGAATTCACCATGACACAAATTGGTCAAATTCTGGGTTGGGTGGATAATTTATTTTATTTTATTTCTAATTGATGACATTTGCTAAAAATATTATTAATTTTCAATTCACTATCTTATATATTAAAGTTATAGTGTTTGTTCGGGCAGTGCCTGGAAATTTTTTCCAGGCACTGCTCATTCCCTGTCGTGTGCTTTATAGAGGGGGGGGGGGTTTGGGTTTGTCAGTTTGTGTGTTTGTGGCAGTTATTACCCAACTGACAGCTGATGGACCTGAAACGAGCGAGGTCCTCAAAACCTCCGAGGATTTGAACCAAGGTGGCCAGAATCCTCGATAAAGGACCTGAATCGAGATTCTCAGTATCCGGTCTAG
>Ga0209611_10004379_pt1 | contig 24192 bp, 13 predicted proteins | sample S1TSphgellanicum_3_FD_187693 | JGI IMG/M metagenome (GOLD analysis project Ga0209611, IMG submission 187693) | Host-associated microbial communities from peat moss isolated from Minnesota, USA - S1T2_Fc - Sphagnum magellanicum MG (SPAdes) (version 2) | ecosystem: Host-associated > Plants > Peat...
CTTTTATCTTTGTGTGATCTTTCCAACCTAATTTTTCCACTCTTTTTGAAGAAGATATAAAATGCAATTGTATTACTTCACATATGTGTAAACCCTAAAATTTTCCCCCCAAATTTAGCCTACTTTAAATTAATTACTATACATTTGTGAAAAACTTATTAATTAATTTGTGTCTCAACCCTAAACCTAATGGTTAAGTTAGTAGGGTATGTAATTAATAGAGTAGCTAGGTTAGTAGGGTAGGTGGTTAGTACAATAGCTAGGTCAGTAGGGTAACTAGTTATTAAGGTAGCTGTGTCAGTAGGTTGGTGCAATACTTATGAGGGTAGGAAAGTGAGCAGGGTAGCTATGTGTGAGGTCAGGTCCAAGAAAAACGGCCAAGAACAAAAAAAAAAAGAAAAAAGTACAGTGGTCAGCAACAAAAAGAAATCGACTGTGATGAGCCCCATCCGGCGCCGAATGAAAAAACGCAACCCATCCAGTGGACAGAACGGCCAACTGGTGCATTGGTGGCTGTTAATTCACTCTGGCCGTTTTCTTGGGTCCATTGATGTATGAGCCTTTCATTTAGCAATCTGTTTTTGTAACTGGTCTCTAAGAGCTACCAAGATTGGTGGACTCTTCACAGTTCTTTCTTTGTCTATGCATAGAGTATACGCTACCATAGGCGAGTAGGCAAATAGCAGGTTTGGCAGGTCTCTGCTGAATAATTAATAAATTTATTTGAAAATTTAAAGGTTTGGCACATACAATATTCCAGAAGATGCTTCATTTTCCTTCATATAACCTTAAAACCCTAAAACCAACATATAACTGGTAGTATAGCCAATGGTTCTCAACTAGGTATTTGAGTACTGACCCTTATGCATAACCAATGATTATTACCCCAAAAAAAAAATTAAAAAAAATAAAAATTGATAACTGGGTTTATTACATTGACAATGAAACTGATGACCAATAGTTCTAGTTTTCAAAAAATGGTAGTGATAACCGGCAGTTACGAAAAAAACCAATAACTGGCCAACACTGGTTATGTCTCATAACCGGCACGAGGGTGCTGGGTTACCTAGTCCAGATTAAGGATTACCTGTGTCATTGGTCACTGTGGCGGTGCTTTGCAGAATTTGTCTACCTATTTCTCCTATAACTTTTGCTTGATGAGTAAAGGACTAAGGACCAAAAGAGCTGCAAATTGAATGTTCTTTCATTGAGTGTCAATTGCTTAGCAGGCAATCCTGAACTCAATGCTGCTGCTGCTGCTGACTGATAATCAGCAGTCACACTAACAGCAGTACATTGTGGGACTTGAATCATGACTTAAAAAATTGCAGGAACTGGAGTGCTGAACTTTTTGCCAATTAGCAGGCTTTTTCCTCCTGCTCAGTCCTCAAGTGAGATTCTCAACATTTGACTCTGCACTGAGAACTGAATGATTGTGTCCAAATAATGGGGTTCACAGAGATAGATCAATCTCATTGTTATTGTAATATATGCAATATTCATTCTGTAGTCTGCCCACTGACTTATTCCGAGAGAGAGAGAGAGAGAGAGAGAGAGAGAGAGTTGCAAGTGAAAATGCTTGCTGTCTTGTGCTCAGTTTTGAATGTTGTTCCTTCATATGGGTGACTTTAAGGATAAATCAAAACTCAGCATGAGAGAGCCAAGGCAGACCTAAATACAAAGAGATTCCAAGGGATAACTCTATTACAGTTAACTCCACAGTCACCTTGTTTGAATGCCGCAATTTGACCCTCTAAAGTCTGTTTCATCCCTAATTTGAGTGTATCCACAAAGTGAGTCAAATTGGTTAAGATTTCATGAGACTGGGTATCATCAGTTCAAAAGATTTGCAGGATCTCATTCTAAGAAGAAAGGCTTGATTTAATGAAGAGTACGAGCAAAAGTCAAGGTTCAAAACTTGGGGTGAAACTCCCCTGAGGAGCAATTTAGGTGAGAAAACTGGTTTGGTTCACTGTTGTTTTCTTTGTGTGCTGTTTTCATCCTGACTTCTCATTTTATTTTCCCTGTTTTGGGAAACTGGACCCAGTATCCCCAGTGTTGGGTCCTTTACAGATAACTCTATCATATAACGTTGTCCCTAAGCCATATCAGACTTCAATGAAATTCTGCAAATGAGGAAGGCATGGGTAATTGGGACACCAAGTCCTTGCAGCCACATCTTGAAGTAGCTTGATTCACAATATATTATATGCTCCAATTTAGTTTGGGTCTTGTCATCTCACTGCTACAAAATGTGGGTGCAACTCATTAATTCCTGTTCATTAGACTAGTGAATTCATTATTTTAAAACTAATCTTTGATTAACAAGATCAGTAAATTCATTCAAAATCTAGTGAAATCACTTAATGTACAGGGACACTTAACCAGCCTATTCCATTTTCACCACCCAAATTGCAAATTTTCAAAATTGCTTACACTATTGGAGGGTGGTGGTGGTGGTGGACGAGGAGGACACAAAGAAGGGAGAAACTTGATTGTGTCATTCATTTCCTGGGAAAGATAACTCAAAAAATCTAAGTTATGATGCCCTGCAAATCCTGCAAGAAAACATTTGGTGTATGGGCTTTGAAAGTGGGTGGGTGATGCCAAGCCACAAGGTTGAAGTTCTCTGTTTATATGACACATTGTCAACGGCCATTACAAGGGTACAAGGGCAACCCACTCTAAATGCCAAACTTTCTCACTTACATTCTGAAAACAAAAGGCCAGTACTCTATCAAGTGCAACCTGTTACATTAAAGCTTTAGCAATATTATTGTCTGCGTTACTGATCATTATTCATATACATCATCATTGAGAAACTGTGTTATGGGTGACCGTCCAAATCTCAAGAGGTAGCCAGACAGCCTTGAGAGTCTGTAGCAGCTGCCCCATCATTAACCATAATTACCATCACCAGGCTTCATGCCTCATCACACAACCTCCTGTGATAATTGCTAGTTTTGCGGAATAAGTCATAACCAAATTGGTTGCCCTAAACCCTAAACCTGGGTTTTGAACTCCTTGTTCTTCATTTCCTTAAGGTCCAGAAGATAAAAAGGGTTGGTGGACGACCAGACCACCCAAGACCTTAGGCCAACTTATGGACATCAAGCCTACACACATTTATGTTAGCCGATATGTTGAGTATCATGCTTTGTCAGCCACCAGCCACAAAACAATTAGAATAAATTTTAGTCTAGTTTCTACAATTTATTGAATCATGGACAGATTCCAAACCGGAATGCTTTGCAGATGAGTAGGTCTCATTGAAGAGTCAAAAAGCTGTTTGGTGTACTATCTATAACTCTACTTTAAAAGAAAATACTACCAGCATCAAGCCAATAGCCAGTTCCTATCTTCCATTCCACATGATCGATCACTTCTGGGTATAATTTTCATTCTTTTATTTTTCTGGCCCAAAAATTGCAACCCATATTGAAATTATCCCCACTACCATGAGTGCAGGCACACTGCAACATTCTACTTGCAAATTATCCTTTGGATTAACCTATGTTTATAATAGTCACTCTCTTAGCAAACATTCATTTGCCGCACCTCCAATAACTAGTGTTAAGGACCTCATAACCATGCAACAGTTTTATCCAAAACTTAAGTAGGCCTTCCTTCTCATCAACTTCAAGTACAGAAGAAGACATTCCACTAAAAAAATCATAAATACCCATTGCAATTCTCTCATGATGAGTTTCTGTGCTCACAAGTGCAATGTTTGTACTACTACTTCTATACGACGCCAAACACCTGATGGAATGCCTGGCATCTGACAACCCATCATCTGGTGCCCCCTCCCCATTCTGAGAAAAGCCAACAACACTAAGGCAAAAAGTTGCCCAAATTAGCGTCTCTTTCCATTACCTTGTTGTCATCCCAGTGTCTCATGATGACAACAAGGTAATGGAAAGTGACTGAAATCCCTTCTGCTAAAGGACATAAGTCACTTTCCATTGGACAAAGGAAAGTGCAGCTGTTTCAGAAACGTGTATTTTATTAATGTTGGAAATTGTAGTTGAGGGCCTATTGTATGGAATTTTTTAGAGAACTTAAAAAAGACACATGTTCCCATTTTTCTAAAATGATATTGTTTAATGAATCACACTTTGACTCGCTGCTTCATTTTTCTTTTGTCAACATTTGACCTGCAAAGTTATGAGATGACTGTGATCACAGATCGAGGGCAAGTTACAATGGAAAGTTGTTGTTATGAAAGATTCTACCGTCGCGTACGCCTAATAGAAAGATGTCCTAATCAAGAACTAAACTTTTTTTGGGTTTTTAAAACCTTCAGTTCTGATCATTTTCACACAAAATTTAAAGCCAGTTTCATCCCATCTCCATTACACACAATTAAACTTAAGGAAAAAAAAAAGTGAAATTAGTTTGTTCAACTAGTACACACACTTCAAAATTAAAATAATGTAATATTAATTAAATATAATCAATCAAATCCAATAACTTGTTTGAAATGTAAGTCCCACTTTATACTTTTTCAATAAAATTATACTTATGTACGGAGAGAACCCAAACCTTTTAAAAATGAAAACACCACCCCTGATTCAAATTCAATTTTAATTTTAAAAATAGACGAATTCTCCAGTTAGGTTCCAATGGCAATTCTAAATTTCCTTGGAACCTCCAAGTCTAGAGACCTTTGAACCTGAGCTTATAACCTGCCCAACACTGCTTGAGACTTCTTGCCCCCCTTATTTTGCCTGATGACATTCACTTTGCAGGTTCATAGTTTGACCTGTTCATTATTTGAGTTTTGGTTTGTGATTCCACTACTTTCTTCAGAGTACTTACTATCTGATGATGAGACTGAGCAACAACGGGCTGTTTGATTTGTTCTTTGCAAGTCAGGCCAAACGAGTGCCTAAGTCTTGTTTTTGTTCACAAGCCTTTATCCCAACTCTAAGCCAAGAAGTGGCATATTGTTAATATGATTGCGCATACAATCAAGATCAATATTGTACTTGAAGAGTCCTTTGACAAAAGCACACAAAAGTATCATCATGTAGAAAAAGATTGGGACTGTGGTCGTCTTCATTTTGTGCTCCCTCTCCCCATTGGCGTCTTTCTTTATTAATAAAAGTTGCAAGGGTCACAACTCACAACAGATATCATGGGATGCTTATTCTGGCTCCCTTTCTGCCTTATGGAGAGGCAGAATTGGACCTTTGTGCTAATCCTTTTGGCGTTGCCAATTATATGCAGGTAGATGGTACATAGTACATACTCTTGAACCCTAGGCATGAGCGTTTCTTTCTTGTGGCTAAAAATCGCCAAATGGCTAGAGTATGTGCATGATTGGCAATTTCCCTTCTCAAGATGCCATCACCAAGTGGAAGGACATGAAGTCCCAATATTGCCTTGATGCTTAGTGGCAAATGGCTTGTTTATTGAAGTAGCTTAAATTTCTTTTCCAGGTCCCCTTTTTATTGGGGCATTTTTCTTTTTGTACCAAGTTTTGCACATAAAAAATTGCAGTTATACATTTGTTTTTTGATTTTGTTGAAACACACATGTCAAATGATTGCATAGGTTGGTTTTAAGCTTTGAAACATATTTTGGAAGGTCATGCAAGTGCGTGGGAATGGACTTGGAGATTTTTACTTGGTGTTTCTGAAGTTATCTTGTGTAATGTGAATGTTGGAAAGTTTGGACTTTGGAGTTGGATTGTGGAGCATGCACTTGTGTTTTTCGACTTATTGTGTGCAATTTTCTCTTTTGCTTAATATGGCTAGGGTTGCAAGTTGGAACTTGGGGTGGGGTAAGATGCTAAATACCTTTCATTGAGCTTTGTCTGACACCCTTTTTGGGCCCAACAATGTAGACTTGTGGAAAACTGTGTGGTTATGCTGTGGGGTTTGACTTTTTGACTATAGGAGTTTTTTAAATAGAAAAAAAATCACTTTTTCATTAGCACTTGAATCTATGCTAATGGTTGACACCATGTTCCATGCATGGGAGGTTCAGATTTCAAATTTGCTAAAGTGGATGAAACAAAAATAAAATTCAAACAAAACTAAAATGTGAAAAACATGATATGTTCTTTTTGTTGAATAAAAGAACATGTAAAACCGTGTGGTGTGGTTTTATGCAGAACCATGTAGGGCCAAAAAACATGTGCAAGACAACAAGAAAAACATGCACTAGATAGAGCTCAATGGGGGGATATTTAGCAACTCTTGATTTTGGGTGAGTGCAAGCACATTGCTATTGCAAATGGGCAAAGTCTTTTAACATTGGGGTTCAACTCCCCTAGCAATGCATGCAATTGTAATGTATCTATTATCAAATGTTTTTCCCCCTTGATTAATTTAGATAGTCAAATTATGTTATATACATCTTGTTTGGTCATCAAAAGCTCACTATTGATTTAACATGATAACCATTCACACTACCCAAAAGAAAAGAATTGACAATTTATTACATTCTAGAAATTTACAAATAGCCTTATTATACATTTTGCCTGGCTAGGTGTAGCCAGTTAAGCAACCTTGATAAAAGTTTTTTAAAAACCCTACCATGAATGTGAATGGTCTACTTCCTCCATAATGAAAAAATTGATGCATATAATAAAATAATGTGGATAACAAAGAACAAGAAAAGTAAGCACAAGTGCAAGTAATCAATTTGAAAAGTATGAATGCAACAAATAGTGGATTATATATATTATTCAGATTGATTCATTTAAGTACATATTAGTAGTTCCATTATTAACAAAGATGGTGATACCTTGACACCTTGATCTTTTGAAAATGATGCCTATGACAATTTGATTTAAACAATGAGTTAACCACCTAATTTATAGCAAGTTTTAGTTGGAACAACTCAACTAATTTGCTTCAATTATGAAATCTTTAAGCCTCTAACTAATAGTTAACTTTTATCATAGGCTTCTAGAAGTTTTTGGAATGATTTTAACTACCATATAGTCGAACAAGGAATGCGCCTTCTATAGTTGATTCTACTGAGTAAATACTTATTGGGCTACTACACAACTAATTCTCAATTCTTCCAAGAAGCCCTCAAGGGGGCTCCAAGTGAAGGTTTGGCATAAAGGCCTTTTTCAAAAGTGTTAGTTAATTGTATTAAGACCAAAGACTAGTGGGACTAGCAATATATGTAAAGGGGTTGTTACTCAATGTGTGGCAATGATCAATCTGGGTAAAATAGATTAAGAAAATGATAGGGATTAAACAAGGAAGTGAATGAGTTAGATAGGATTAGGACTATTGGACATTTAATTTTAAATTATGTTTGAAGGGAAGTGACTTGAAATGTAGTTTTGGAAATTGTGGGAGTCTTGAAAATTGTTTTGGATTACACATGGAGTAAAATTTAGAGAGCTACATGCTAGAGTTAGACAAGGAGACACAATACGATTTCAGATTTTTGTTGGTATTTGAAACCACAAAATTTTCATGTTTTCAGTTTTTATTTTTATTTTGAAAATTGCATATTTGTGATATGATTCATTTCTGAATAAAGAGAGAAGTGTGGATTTGATGTGGATTTTATTTTGTATCTGTTGTGTTTTGGCTTTCTCATAATCTAACTATATTCTAACCACATATTTTGTTTTTAAAGAATAAATAAAGTTTGAGTAGAATGAATAGGAGTTGTAAGAAGGAAATTGTGTGAAACAGTCTACCAAAGTTTTTTTGAATAACTGAACCACAAATTTTAAGTGTTAAAATGAGTAATTGAAATGAACTTTGTATTTTTTTTAAGTAGGCAGAGAGCAATTTTGGATAGAATTTACACCTACCAAAGGTCCTCACTAATGTTGTGGGGTTCTTTGGTTTTTTATTAAGGGAACCTTCAGGGTCGATTGCCATTTTTAAAATATTTTTTCTCCAACCTCTGGGTAAGGTTTTTCATTTTTAATATAATACTATTAGTTTTGATGAATATTTTAGTAATATATTTGTGTGGATTTGCCATATATATTATTGTTATTACAAGTCTTGAAACCTTGCCTAGGCAAATAGGCACGTACGAAACAACTTTACCTTTTGCATACATGTATGGTCACAATAGTTAAAATTGCCAACCTGTAATGATACCAAAGTAAGTTATTTTGTCATTTCAAAAAATTGGAACAATAATGGTATTACCAATTACCATTCATAATGTACACCATATTAGTATTGATTTTTCAATTAGTTGTTCTAAGGTTCAATTAATCATAGACAATTTGAAAAGGAGTGGTTAATGATTAATTATTTTACTCTTTTTTATTTCAACTAAAAACTATTTCATTTTCTATATAGGTGTTTTAAAATTGAATTTCAATCTAAGCAACTTTGTGTTAAATCCTCCAAAACTTAAATAATTTTGGGCTTTGCACTATTCCATCCATTATCAATGATGTCCAACTAATGGAGAAAATGAATTGATTTTGTGAACATTAAGTTCCATTAGAACGAAAGTATTGAATGTAACATGAATTGAATTGATTTTTAATTCAAAATTCACTTGAATTGAATTCAAGTTTATTTGAAGAGAAATGGGATGCAAATTGTTGTAGAAAACATTGAAAATTTGCTTGTGATTATGGTGTAAAAAAAGAAAACTTTGAAAAGATACAAATTTAAAAAGACACCATCCCATTCCTCTTTGCTTGGGAATTGATTAAAGAAAATTTAATTTGGAATTGTGTAAAGGATGCTTTATGGAACCTAAAGTTGCCTCACCTAAACAATTAGTTTTAATGAATCATCGTCATCGGAATAAATTAAAAATCTAAAAAAATAAAATCAATATTGATATTTAAGGCTTCATATTCTTGTTTGAAAAGAAAAAATTATTATTGATACATTTAAAATACTTGAAAGCATACTATGGATTATAAAGCACATTCATGAATTAAAGAGCCATAATAAGCCCGAGGAAGGCACTAGTTTAAAAAAAAAAAAAAAGTGAGTAAAAAAATAAAGTGCAAAATATTGGTTGTTAGGTAAAAAAATAAATGAATTGGTTTTAAAATAGGGTACATTTTATTCAAATAATCAATTTAAATATAATATAGGGTAATAATCTGAAATAATGGATTATAATGAATATAGGGTGGTTTTAATATGTATATATGAGAAAATTAGATAATAATATGGTGAGAAAAAATAAGTTGGACAATTATCTAATGTCACCCCTAAAAATGGTCATTTGATGCACATAGATCCCAAACTTCACACAAAGTGTACCCCCGAGGACAAGAAGTGTAATTAGTGTTTAGTTTAAATGATGAAGAACATGTTTAAATCCGATATCTTATGAAGGTTTCATACATTTATATGATAACATTTATGTTACATTAATATATCATTTGGATAAATTTGAAAGTAATCAAATTAGTATAAAATATTCATAAACATTTTTAAAGCAATATAATAATTATTGTTCAAGTTATCATTTCAAAATTGTTTCAAAACTATTTAAGCACTATTTTATCAATCTTTGACCAATCATGTGTTATCACATCAAGGTGCAAACATAGTCAAAAAAGCTATGTGTGCCAAGGTAAAAGTCCTTTTCAAGGATTACATGTGCCATGTGCCATGTGGCATTTATGTGTCTATAATCATAAATTATGTATTTTTCATACCCAATTTTTCATTATGTGTTAGTTAGATGTAAATAATTTTTTATTACATCTTGATCTTATATCATGTATATTATACATTCATGCTTTCTATTAGACAAAGTTGAATAAATTTTTGTTAAGGTCACATCCTCAAAATTCATAATTTGTAAGGCCAAAAACATCTTTGAACCGAATGTGTTGTCAAAATGAATTTGACTAATTTCAATTCGTTTTTCTCTTTTGATCATTAATGTTTAGATCCTCTTTAATTTTGAAAAGGAATAGTGCACATTTGAAAATAATAAAGGACATTTGAAAAAAATTAAAATTAACCATTCCAAAGGTTTGAATGGTTTAAACATGCAAAAGGATTCATGATTTGCATCAAATTTTGAACATTGAAACTTTGTGAATAATGGAGACTATTCCATAAGAAATATTAAAAATTCAAATTATTGTGTTATCCATGTTATTTTAAAAAATAAAAATAAAAAATTTTAAGTAATGTCTACCTATTTACATGTCTTTTTTATTGTGTTTTCACCCATCAAATTATTAGCAAAAACTTAAGACTTTCATTTAGGTGCACCTTCACTAGTTCATTAATCTATGGATGTAGTACCTTATAGTTTAAATTTTAATATTATTTTGAATTTTTGAACAAAAAATCATGATGTAAATGTTATTATTTTTTTCCAAAGTTACTATTTATGCAAACTAGTATGCCTCATTAATATGTATATTGGTACTAGAATGTTTGTTGTAGAAATTTTTTAATGTAATTTAACAAGTGGGTATCACCTTAGGAAGATTTAACCAAATTTGGGCATATCAGAATTTTAATTGATTTTGAATTATTTTTAAAATTTTGATTTTTGGCACTACAAGAATTCATGGTTTATTTGACCATAAATGTTTTATAAAAAAACACTTTGTTTGGACACCTATCAAAAAGACCATCTAGTCATTTTGGACAATTCAATTTCAACAATGTCCAAGTTGACTAATGATATTTTTGACTAGGCCTATGGTGGCATTTTTTATTTGTAGCTTTTTAGACTAGTGGTTTTTTTTTTGTATCGCCCAATATGTCAAGTTGCCCATTTGACTACTAGTCAAATACAACCAATCAAAGTGGCAATCACAATTTTTGATTAATCATTTATTAGATACATGGCAACATATGAATACATTTTTTTTTCTTCATGTGTCAATGTTTTATTATGCAATAAAAAGGTAGGTACTTACCTACCTACTTACACCCCACCTACAACCATATGTCTACAAGGGACATGTATATCATATGCATCACCAAATATAGAATTTCATATACATGATTTGCTTTAATATTAAGCCAAGACCTCATGCAAGCATCTCAATGCTTTTGCAACCAAGCTGCACAACCATTTGTTAATAATACATGTGCAACATTTCATTTATTTAATGAACCATGACACTATTAGTAAATCCCAAAATTGTCATACCTTTTTATTTCAAATCTATTCAAATGAAGCAAAGAAAAACATAATACTCAATAAAATCAATATATATTATGAATGCAAACAATTTTTTCTCCTATGGACCAACCATATTTGGAAAGTCTCCAATTTGAAAATCTTGGAAACCAACTCTCCAAATTAATAAACAATTGACTTGATTCTTATGGTACAAGTTGCCTTACTATATAATAAAATTAATGGACAATAATTAAATTTAACATGGCAAGCTAGATAGGTAGATAGGTTTTGTAAATATAGGGGTTCCAATTATAAGACATTATAGCTAAGGTACCTAACTAGTATATGTAATGGCATGTCCCTTTTGATCATCAAATTATAGGACATAATTTAGTATAGATAATGGCATGTCCTTTTTGACTAAACTTTTGAAAATTTTGAAAAAAGATGTCAGTTTTTAGTCCCTCTTGATTAGGTGTCGTCATTTGACACATAGTCAAAAGGTCATTCTAAACAAATTTACTAGTCAGATGTTACATGTGTCATTCACGTTATAGCTTTTAGTCAGAAAGTATATGTCCATTAATCAAGATCAACAAGATAGTAGTCAACTTGGATACATATAAAAACCATGAATGTTTGTAATGTGGCAAAATTTCATCAATTAAAAAGGCTAATTGGTATCCCACTTGTTTTGATTAGTGTTAGACTTCTTTTTACATACCCAATTAAGGTTTCTATTGAGTCCTTTAAAAAGTTTTGAGACCAAGGCTAGATATGCACAAATTACATTTTATTAATATAATACATGCCACAATAAACACCACATATTGGACATTGTAATGGATGAAACCACAAAATAATTCACACGTGTGATGAGCAATGGCTTTTTGTTTGAGGAAAACCACATTCTGTTGTAATGTCGATTAATACAAATTATATCATCCATGTTTGGGAAGGTAGGAGTGTTTAGCATCCTAAAAACTAATAGGCGGATCCTTTTTCACTTGAGAGAAATAGAAAGAGAAATAGAGCTTAATAAGTTTGATTTTAAAAGTTGCTTTTTTGTTGTCTATTAATTGGTTATATTTGTTGTTAATATGTCTTGATGTAAGAGACCTAATAATGGCTGGAAAACTTGATTGCAAGAAAACACATAATAGTGTTATTTCTGTGGTAAAGTTTTGCCATTTTGTGGGAAATAAAGGCCAAGCAACATCTAAAAAGGTTTTTTTTCGGGAAAAAAACCCTAATTCACCAAATTTATAATAAAAAATCACCTGATTTCTACCATACTATTTGCTCCATACCACCATATTAGGCTCTAGTGGGTAGCCACAATATAGGATGATTCAGAAAAACATCTATAGTGAGCTTGGTTCAACTCTGTTCTCAATGATCACCAGTCTGGCACAATGAATTTCACCAAAATGAAAAGAATAAAATAGAATAAGAATATTTTGTCATAATATTTTTCCTTTTTCCTTTTAAAGATCGCCAAATTTCACCCAATTTTTTTGTCGAAAAATTCTCACCACATTTCAACTCTGATTTTAGTTTGGTAGCATTTAAAAAACTAGTTTTTTAAAAACTATTTAGATAGGTTTTAAAAACTTATCACCTTTTAATGCTAAATCCCTTGTGGGATGCTAGCTGATGACACAACATCAGGAAATTGAAAAAAATAAATATCATTGGTGTGACAACATCATCAAACTGAAATATAAATATATGTGTATGAACAAGAAGAAGAAAGAAATGGGAGAACTTGGTGTGAGAAATAATTTGTGTAGGGCATTTCATTAAGATATATATTATTCTCTGTCGTGCCGCGTCTGTATTCCACTCTTTCTCCACCTCATCGGAGTAAACAGACCATGATGGGATGGATGAATGACTGGATGGATGGACGAATGGATGACGAGACAGATGGATGAAATGATGCTTCACGACATCCTTTACTATATGTAACTTGGCTAACTCAAGGAAAAAGAAAAAAAGAAAGATATTATTAATAATGAGGGACTATAATTTGGAAGAGAAGTAACAGGGGACCACCGCCATTGAGTGTCTCTTTTTGGCGAATTTTCGCACATTGTTGACAAAAACAAAACCCAGTGAGAATCTAGGCTTTTCTTTTGGAAGTTCCTACAACTTTGAGAATTTTTTTTACATTAAATTTGTTTTCAAATGAAAATGAAATTTTTTTTGAAAATTTTGGGATTTTAAAACCATTTTTTGAAATAGAAATAATTGAATTTAAGCTACATCTAATTTAATTATTAAATTAAATTAGATCCTCCCTCGCCAGCAGACCTACTTGAGAAATTTGAAAAAAAAACAGAAAAACAAAAAAACCCTGCTGCGAATCACTGGTGCCAATTATACAAAAGCCTTTTTTTGAAAAAAATAAATTGAAAAGTGGCCATATTTTGTGGAAAAAAAGGTACAAATGTCGCCTTATTTAGACAGTGGGTTGCTATTGGTTGCCAGAACTAGGCAGAATTGCAGAAGCAATTCTACTTTACAGTCTGACCTGTAGCCAAATTTGACTCATTCCTCTCTTGCTAATATAATCTGGCTATAACCTAGATATGAAAGTAGGAAAAAAGAGAAAAGAATCCTTCTATATTCTTGGCTAGCTACTGGAAGGTATCATAAAAAAAAATGGCCAATTTGAAAAGAAAAATTCTTCAAAATCTGGCGAATTTGGGGGGTTTTTCTTTTCCCATAAAAAATCCTTTGTATAGGTCGAAATCATATTTTTCAGGTCGAAATTTGGCGAAAACTCGCCAGTAAAAAGGAAACGCTGCTGCTGGGAGCTTGGGCACACTGCATACGAACTTGTTTCTTCTTCTGCTGCTGCTGCTGCTGCTGGAGGATTTATGTTTAGAATCTGCACTTGAAACTACGGTCGCATTCTTTTCTGTATACCTAAGAAACTCGTTCATGAAATTTTTGTCATCAGTTTAATTAAATTCCAAGGCTTGGGTGTTTTTTTTTTCCAGTGCTTCTGGAGGCCAGCAGCTGATCTAGTGTTTCCAGACATAAAATATTGGTACCTTTGTAATTGGGTACCTCGGGAGTTGTCAGTTCTGATCAGCTGGTAGAAACTAAATGGCGACGCTAGCAGAAGGGAAGGATGCGATCAGAGAAGAGATGGTGAAGCTAAGCTGGGCGATGATGCAGCAGGCGAACTACTCCGGACCGGCAGTCAGTTTAGGAGCTGCTGGATCAGTGAACAAAAATTTGAGCTTGATGCTGCAGCAGCAGCCTACTATAAGTGCGGCGGTGGCGGCATCGGCCATGGAGGATGTTCACGACATCACAGCAGCCGCTGTCACATCTAGCAATGCGAATGCAGGTGTAATAATAACTCCAGCTCCTAGGAAGCAATTTCCCGTGCAGCTCAACTTACTGCCGCCGTCGCCATGCCCTAGTAGTGTGCAGTCGCCTTCAAAATCTTCATCGGCCATGATTCCCCAGCTGCCTTACACTTCGTGCAGCTCCAAATACTCTTTTCCCATGACCTGGCAGCATCCGGCGATCAGTCTTGATCGCAGTGGTAAATTTTTGAAGCAACTAGATCTGGCAGCGGTCATGGGTGTCATAAATTTCCAGTTTCCAGGAGCTCAATGTGATTTCGTTCGGCAATTTGTTGCTGCTGGATATAAGCAGGCTAGCTAATCAATCTAGGGCAGATCAAGAGTCGTGCATGGTCGGTAGGTATATTGTAGCTAGCTAGCCGCAAAAATATGCCAGCGAGCTGCGGCCCGCGTCAAGAGCTGATGGATCGTGGTCTGGTGTCGGGTTTGCATGTGTGTTCACAACAGATAATGCAGCTAGAGTGGAAACTGTGGTGGTTGAGGCAGCTTGTTACTCGTCTGGAACCCAGGCGCTGCTGCAGGGAGCTGCCGCATCGCCGCTGCGCGACATGATCGACGTGAATCAAGTCCCAGCTTCAATGGGAAATTCATGCGAGGACGAGTCACCCGTGGACGTGCAGTCGTCCCCTGGCAGCAGTTCAGGCTTGAAGCGCGAACGGGCGTCGTCGATGCAGCAGCACAACATGAACATGTTCGACCTCCTGGAGCAGCGGGACAGGCCCTGTGAAACCAGCTCGAGAGCACCAGGTAGCGACGACGAGGAGCTGGAAAGATTAGCGGGGGGCACGAGTTATACGAGGAAGAAGTTGCGGCTGTCTAAAGAGCAGTCGACAATTCTGGAAGAAAGCTTCAAAGAACACAGCACACTCAACCCGGTACTGCCCAAGTGCCTTGCAGCAACCGCTTCGATAATCATGCGCCGCAACCTGCTGAATCACCATCCCCTTGAGCTCCTGTTTTAGTACCAGTAGGGCTGGCTGCATTGAGTAAGATCTCGAGCTGATGCTGAAGCTAGCTACATTCACAAAGCATAAGGAATTTTATATTAATATTTCCTCTTCTTCTTGTGCTGCAGAAGCAGAAGAACACACTTTCCAGGCAGCTGGACTTGCGACCACGGCAAGTGGAGGTTTGGTTCCAAAACAGAAGAGCAAGGTAGCTAGGTGCATGCTTATCACGGCTCCAGAGTCATGAATTACATAATTTGCAAGAGACTTGATCATCCGTTGCTGATGATCCAGACGCAGTAGTTGCAATATGCCGTTATAGAGTTTTGTATTTGTTTGCAATGATCTTGCTTGGCATGCATGCAGAACCAAGCTGAAACAGACAGAAGTCGACTGCGAGCGTCTGAAGCGGTGCTGTGACTGCCTGGCTCTGGAGAATCGGAGGCTACAAAAGGAGCTGCATGAACTGAAAGCGGTTAAATCTGTGGCTTCTATCAGTAGTGCTCCTGCGGCAGGTCGCGGCGGCGGCACTCACATGTCGCAGCAGCAGCAGCTGGATTACAGCAGCTACAGTAGACCACTACTACCAGCTGCAGCGACTCTTACCATGTGCCCTTCGTGCGAGCGAGTCTCCACAGTTGCAGATAACAGAGCTGCTCACACTAGTAACAATTTAACTAAGCCTGCACCTGCACCTGCATTGACTCCTCATCTAGTACAGTCATCAGCAGCCTGCAGCTGACAACTACTTCTTTTTCTTAATTTCTCATCAATCTCATTAAACCCAACAACGTTAGACATTGTCTCTCATTAAATTTCTCTCTCTTGAGTGAAGACTTGGGCACATTTCTACCTCTAGAATCAGATCATGTCCAGCCTTCAATCGCACAGCAAGTGCAGCTCCTTCAAAAATCTTTCTTGAATTACAGTTGAGAATTTTTTAATCATGTGGGGCTGAATGATTTTTCCTGAGCATCAAACTCTAGACAAGCTGTAGCTGCAACATCAAATTTGCATCTTGATGTCTTTGCTTAGAGCCTTTTGCATATACAGTGAAAGGAATTACCTTGAACGCCTGCCATGGCATTTGCTGCACAGTTTTGTTCATGTATTGATCATCTTCTTGCAAGAGGACTAATGAATTGGAAGCTGACTTTTCAAATCCCTTGACTTGATCATGATCATGAATTCACACATTTTTGGGCCTGGGCCACATTCTCATGGATCCATTGTTTCTAGTATACAGCTTTGCAATAAGTTTCTCAATCCACAGAACTCCACAGCTCCCAGCTATGTTGGAATTTTTGAAGAGCAGCTGCAAAATGCCACAGCTCGTGACACATGTGTGAGGTAAACTTTGTGGTTTCATCCATTACAATGTACAATATGTGGCGTTTGTTGTAATAAATATTTCATTAAATTACAATTTGACATTAAGACCTGTATATGGCACATATTAAATTTGTAGTGAGTTTTTGAAGCTAGGAGGCTGGATGTAAGAGTTTTTAAGAAAGATGGATCTATGTGACCTTAGGGTATGCAAACAAATTGAGGCCTTTGCTCAATGCACTATGTCAAAATATGACATCCACAATTGGTCCTTTTTGATTAGGTTAATCTTTTATGCTATTTTAATCAATTAAATATGTCATTTATGTCAATTTTTAGTCATTTATGCCATATGTAGTTATATCGATTTAGTCTTGGATGCTATGTTTTGACGGAATGATAAAATCAAACTCATTGATATTTTTAAGGTGTAGAAAGGCCTAAGTTGTTGTACAAGTGTCTAATCTTTGGAGCATTGATTCACCCTATACATGACCCACCTCTAAGTCTTAGATTGCTCAACCTTTAGCAGAATCATGGGACATATGTAGGTAGGTTGCCTGGCTTGCAGGAGCTGCATTCAAAGAACAAAACATTCCTTAAGTAGGAAGGCTAACTATAAGCCTTTCCATGTGCTTAATTTCGTGTGTGCTACCAGATCAGCATCCAAGACAATTGAAACTAACAATGTCACACATATGAAAACATGCACATATATATCTTATGAGTAAATAATGTTCTGCAATAAATACCTTAAAAAATTCTACCATCACACTGCCCTCAGATTACAATCAACTATATACTTTGCTGGCCTGGAGTATGTGCTTTTGCAGTTGGATGTATGCTGTGCCATATATCTTGATTTTTTTGGGTGAAGTTCACTGGTTTGTGGAGCTAATTATTTTATATTGACATGGATGCTTATTATTTCTCTAACTAACCTTACAGTTAATGCTTCCAAAAGTTTCATTTAGTCTGTTCATTTTTCCAAAGTCCATATTGACTTGCATGGTTTCTATACTTCTGCATACAATTTGTTATAGATGACTTGCTTTCTAGTTTCTCCGAAGAGTTTGATTTCTATAGTTGATGCTAGGAAACCCAATCTTTCAGCTGCATGTAATAACTGAGGGTTCTGTTGCCACTAGTAAAAAGAGTACTAAGGTTTAACTGAGGGTTAACTAAAGTATCATTCTACAACAGACTTGTGTGTTGTTGGAATTTGGGTGTCATAACTCAGCATTTTAGTGATTGTCTGCAACCATTAAAGCTCATAGTTCTGCTCCAAATTAATAACTGGCGTAAGAAGCATTAGTCTATTTGACCACCAATTGTTAAATTCTAGTTGGACTCCCTAAAATAGGCCAGAGTGAACCAAAAGCCACCAGTGCACCATCCATTGGATGCATGTTATGATTGAATTGTGAAAGAGTATACACTGGGTTTCACCACAGAAACCTTTTCTGTAGAAGTTAAGTCCTGGAGGCAGGAAAGTAGGAGAATAGGTAGGTACTTACTAGGTACCTAAGTATATGCTAGTAAGCCCTACTTACTAGGGCTGGGGCATAGTTAGTAGGTAGTAAAAGCTGAAACTGAGCTAACCACCATGGTTATCTAGGGAACTGAAACTCAACATGGAAACATGTTTCCTGTCCACTCACCATCCATCCTTCATGGTGCACTTGGTGGCTGTTGGTTGAGTCTTGCCATTAAAATAATGTTGGGTGCATTACACCTTACAAACAAGGATTAGGAGCTTGAGGTCCAGGGTGATAATAGAGCCCCCTTTTCAAGGGGGGACTGGGCCCTCCCACTGTACAAAGACCTGTTACTTTATGGAGGGCATTGGCCTCCACATAGAGAGAGCATTTTAGAAATTGAAATGCCTATTACACAAATGGGAGGGCCCTCCCCCCAGGTCATATTAAGATAAATAGAAGGCCCTCACATAGCTAGGGAACATGTGATACAAGAAGCCTTTTGTTGCAAACTTATATAATTATAGGAAATGTCTATTTGTTTGTGCCCTCCAAAGTCCCATCCTACCTTATCCAAGTCTGGCTATCTCAGTCATTTCCCCTACCCATATGCATGGACATGAAAAGACAAATGAACATGTTCCTTTTCATTTTCATGTTACCTCTTTTAAACCTATCTACTTAATCCTTTCCCTTGCACATCTATAGGGACATGAAAAAGAAAAAAAATTGAGATTTGACATTAATGATCATGAACTATTGAGAACCTTACTAGAAGAGGAGAGAGGAGAATGTTAATATTCCCTGCCTTTTTGTTCTGTACTCTGCATGGTTTTGCGCAAATTGCGCTGTTCACATTCGAATGTTCTATGCAAAAAAAACAAAAGAAAAAAAAGTTTTGACACTCCTTGTGGGATTTGAAAACCCACACCTACACAAAAGTAAGATCTAGCTATTAACACTAGCCTATGTCCAATTGTTTCAAACACTTGCATTCACTTTAAACATTATTTCAGGTTATTAGTCAAACCTTGCAGTAGAACCATGCAAGGGGCTATAATGTTTTTCTGATGGTTTTATGAGACACCACAAAGTTTGATGGGGGTGTATAGTGTCTTGCGAGGAGCAGGACATGAGGGTGGGGTTTATGTGCTCAGCTTTTATGGGGTGCTTGCGTCTGCCCCACAGGTTGCTGCGGTCACCGACCTGATGACAAGGGCTGAAATGATATCCTGTGAAATCCCCCAATCTAAGTTTTCTTCAGCTGCAAATAATTTTGCTAGCCTTCACCTATACTTTCCACATCCACTCTTTCCTTCTCTAAATTTATGGTCTTGGGTGTAATATTTTACTGGAGACAGATGTGTGGATTTTGTTCAGATCTTCAGTCAACAGCTTTATAAAATGCAGTCAAAAGACCTTACCTCATCTTAGCTGAATGAATGACAAGGGGCACTTGATGTCGATCTTGATTGTTCTACACCAATTTCATATCATGTTTTGCCACTTCAATATCCATACTCAAGAACAATTACGTACCACAATTAGCATTTGGAGTTGGGAGGGAGCAAGACAGGGAATTCCTGCATTGTGTTGGAAGTTGGAACCCATGACTGCCAGTCAATTTGTAGTCCACCAAACACTTTACCTACTGTCTTCAATCTTGGTTGGTAGAAATGACAGAGCTAGATGGTTTTCAGGATGGTAAGAATTCAAAGATAGAGGTGTAAGAGATGAAGGATGATGAGGGTAACTCCCCAACATCATGTGTGCACATAGTTCTTATGCAGTACAAAGGTATTGCTGCCTCCTTGTCAACAGTCTGCCTGTGGCTCAATCCATCCTTTCCTCAAAGTTTGAGGAAAAAATGGATTATGCCCAAACGCTTTGGGCCCATGTTTTGGGTTTGGGATTGTCACTAGATATCCATTACAAGCTCAAAATGTGCGTATCAGGACCCAAAGTATGTATGGGCATCGCGAGGCACATGCTGGACAATTTTTCTTTTGGGCAAAAAAACGTTGAAAAGTCACACAGTTTTCTGAAATTGGAAAATTCTCTATTTAAAAAAAAAATTCAACTGAAAAGTGACAGAAAACTTTTTTTTGGGGACTTATGCCTACTGGCTACAGTTTTAAGAGTTCCTTGAAATAAAGTTGCCAGTTCAGTTGAAATCTGCCGAGGGATGATCACCATCCTGGCGCCATCAGGAAATCGGACAAAAGCATTGATGCTGGATGGGCAAAAGGGCAGTCACGGGACAAACGAAGAAGGCAGGCAGCAGTACAGTACTGCCTGCAATAACAACTATGTGCAATAAGTTTTCAGGATAAGACACTACATACAATGGAGCAGTGTTGAATGGGCATACCCATTGGGTATGCCCGGGGTTTGTGTAAATATGTGCAGTGCTGCTAATGCCATGTTGCCAATAAGTTGAAATGGTAGAAATTAGTACTGTCACGCTGCAGAGCGTGTAGAAAAAGGAACAAAGGACCTCCTTGCAACTCATTAGTGCGGTGCCTGTTGCCACCCAGCTACTTATGGGTACCCACTGCAGCCTTGCAGCTAGGTACCAAGCTCAATGAACAATGTTCATCACTTTAACAACAATCAAAACATGCACTGACCAGGTGTGTGTTTCACCATTCTTGCAGGTCCCTTTGGGAGATGCTAACTACTCCTTAAGGAGCTTTGTCCAATGTATGTATTTTCAGGCTTGTCTTTTTGCATCCTGCATGGTTTTGTGCAGAACTGTGCTGTGCAGATTTGTTGGTTCTTCATGTTCTGTAAAAGGATGTTAAAAAAAATTCTGCATGTTTTTTTTGTCTCATTCATTTCAAACTTAGTACTTCTCAAGAGAGAGTGAGAGTATCAATCAGCAGCATAAATGACAATTGTCATAATTTTAATTTTAAGCTAAAAAGTGTGAAACTAGTCAAAGCATGCAGCAAAACCACAGAGCTCTACATAGGGCTAAGCTCAAATGTCTAACAAATGTGCTAGAGAGAGCTGATTGGGGTGTTTAGCATCATCTACTTCCTCTCCCTCACTTCCCCCCGCCACAAGAGGTCCTCACCAATCCTCATTTGCTTGGTTTAATCAGCCTTGGAGAACTGTCTTCTTTTGATCAACACATTGCTTTTTTTTCTTCGTTGTTTAATGAAGATGTTTTTCATTCACATGATTCTCTCAACATCTTCTCCATTTTCTTTCTCTCCCTACTAAAATACTAAGCAATTGATTTAATAGCGTGGTGTAATGACCTCAGTCAAAGGCATTATCAGAAGAAGGTATCGTGTGAGGTGATAGTTGAGGGTATTACAAGTGTGGACTACTGCCTCATGTGGCCCCTTCTTTTGATAATGCCTTTGACTAGTGAAGGGCATTACCCCATGCAAATACCTATTGAAATTTGCAAAAAAATTGGAAAAATTGTTACTTTTGAAACATGTCTCAAGTATGCAATCAAAAAGAAAATCTTTTTTCGGGATTTAGCCATGTAATTGTATATAGGTGGTCACATTCTATTGGTGATGCAGTGTTAGTAACTCAAAAAAAATTCAGTTTTGGGCTATGTGTGGATAGGTAGAACAAGAAATGTTTTGGAACAGGACTTACTTCGAAATATACTTTTGAAGAACTAAGAGTATTGAAACATGAAGAACCAGTTCTAAAACCATACTGGAGGTTCTATCAAAAAAAATTAAATCCTTGAATCAAAACAGGGTTTCTGTGATTTTTTAAAAAAAAAGTTGGAAATGGGACTGGAAATTCTCTTGAAAATTAAGAACCCATTAATAGTGTTAGAGACATTGGGATGCACCTAGAACTGGGCCAAAGTTTGGTATCCCTATATTTTATGGTCATGTGCAATCCCCTATAGAAAATTTTCCTGCATAAGTAAAGGATTCACTTGGGCTTCACCATGCTAACAACCATTTGTTTCCAATTTAGTATGCTGAATATTTATCATCCTTATGGATGTCATTTTAAAGGCAGAGCCATTATACCACTTATTTGCTCTAGTGGAGTCACACAAGGTTGTACAATATGCGAAGAGAACAGCACAGCAGCAGATATAAAATTCAGAAGGAAATGATGGAAAGAAAGTCATTTCAGAATAACACTGCCATTTAGTCATGATTGATGATAGGCTCCAAATGATTACAACTCTCTTCTTGTTCTTGTGTTGCAACAATGCAGTTTGCTGGCATCTTACACACCAATCTAGATGTTCTTATCCAAACTCATATGTATGATCTACTCATCTGCATAATTCTCCAATCTGGCAGTTTCCCCTCATACTCATATGTTGTGGGTAAAAACATGATGGATATGTTGGAAGTAGTTTGGCACAAATGTACTCACTCAATCATTTGGCCTCACCTACAAATGTAAAATGAAAATAAAAATCAATGCAAAATTCTTGACTGTTAGAAGTTTAAAAGTGCACCAAAGCACAGTTTCATAATTTTCAGATCTATAGTTGTGGAAGTTATTGAATTTTGAATAATTTCTGTCATTAGAAATTAAGTTAAAATTAGATAACTTTTTCAAGGTGAAATCCATCGACAACGAATCATCGCATGTGGTTTAGGTAGAACATCTTTAGGTTTCGTAAGTCATCATTTTGGATGACAATTTTAAATCTTAGCCTTTTTTCAGATTGTGTCTTTTCAATTTTTTGTAAAAAAAATCCAAGACCATAACCACAAAAAAAATTTCAATATCTTCTATATCAATTTATATTACATTCCTCTTCAATTAAGTTTGAATTCAATTCAATTCAAGTTACTTGCCATGTCATCCAATATTTTCAACTTAATTTTCACAAAATCAATTCATGTTTTCCATCAGTTGATCACTAGTAATAAGCAACAATACGAAACCCAAGTTGAATTTTATGCTTCAAAAACCATATATACTTTGGAAAAGTACATTACAATATATGCTCAATGGCATAGGCCAGAATAATATATATGAACTTCTCATCCACATATGTTCTAATCTAGTGTATTGCCCTTTCATACTCTTATGTTGTGCTTAAAACCATGATGGATAAATAGAATAGAAACAAGATAAAATCGTATATCAAAATGGCTTCTGGCATTGTCAAGACGATCAAAACCACATTCGTAAGCTAACAATTTCTTTGGATAAGCCAAACTAGAAGAAGAAGCAAATAAAAAAGAAACACCAATTAAAATCAAGGAAAATAACAAACTTATTACTAAATAGACACAAATAGGTGCAAATTCCATAAACTAAAAACCATTTTTTTCTTAGGAGAATAATTCTAATGGTAGAACAATGGTCTCCAAAACCACAAGTTAAGGGTTGGAATCCTTTTTTTCCTGATTGCACCAGATTTTGGTGGAAATAACGATCAATCATAGGTATGTTGGAAATGGTTATGCACATTATACTCTCACTCAATTTATCATATGATCTGATACCTCTTTTTCATTGTTGAAAAAATACATGTTTGACATGGCTAGAGTGAACTAGCACCCACAAATGCATCATCATCATTGGATGGATGGATGGATGGATGGTGCATGGAAAGGACACTCCTTTTCATTGGGTTCATGTTCCCCATCTAACCTCACATAATTGAAGGTGTCAAAAGTGTGTTAAGGGTTTTAAAATTTGGGTTCATCTAATTGGATGGCCTCATAACGAAAATGTAGGGCTAGTATGTTTGTGGCTACTAGGTCACACTAACCAGTCAAATGCCTGATTTGATACCCTGAGCCCAAACAATTAAAAACCTCATAGCTATAAGGTTGAATGGTAAGCATCAATATGTTGTTGACTTAGTTGATGTCCCCATAGTTTCACCATTTCAAACATGTATGCTGATGATGCTTATCCAAAGGTGTTACCAATTGATGATTTGTTGGCACCCCAAGACCCATAATATTGTTCTACCTATGGTTAAGCTAAATTGAATAGTTGAAATTATTCTAGACTTTGATTTTTTGG
>Ga0209611_10004381_pt1 | contig 24189 bp, 16 predicted proteins | sample S1TSphgellanicum_3_FD_187693 | JGI IMG/M metagenome (GOLD analysis project Ga0209611, IMG submission 187693) | Host-associated microbial communities from peat moss isolated from Minnesota, USA - S1T2_Fc - Sphagnum magellanicum MG (SPAdes) (version 2) | ecosystem: Host-associated > Plants > Peat...
AAAAAAAATAAAAAAAAAAAAAAAAAGAACCGGATGGGTTTTCACATGAAAATCCAGATCCAATTCTCAAGGTCTGGGAGGAAAAATGGGTAGGTTTAGGGTTAGAAGTTTTAGGGTTTAGGGCGGTGCCTCCATCAAGGGAGACCATGCAAGGAGAGGGATATAAAACCCAACAGGCGTTTTTGTGTTGTTAACTTGTGTTTTTTTTGTTTTGCATTGTGTTTTGTTTCTTGTTCTTTTATTTTGCATTTGCTCTTCACCTTGTGTTGGTATTATTTATTGTGGTTCATTGCCTTGCATTGCTACTGCTTGTTGTGGTCCATTGCTTTGCATTGCTCTTGCTCACTATGGTTCATTGCCTTGTCCTACTCCTATTCGTTGTGGTTTGTCGCCTTGTGTTGTTATTGCTCAATGTGGTTTGTCGCCTTGCGTTGCTCCTACTCATTGTGGTCCATTGCCTTGTGCCGCTATTGCTTGTTGTAGTTCGTTGCCTTGTGATGTTCTTGTTCGATGTGGTCTGTTGTGTTATGTTGTTCTTATTTTTTATGATTCATTGTTTTGCACTACTGTTGTTGGGTGTGTTCCATCACCTTGCACTATTGCTATTGGTTGTGGTTTGTCGCTTTGTGTTGCTCCTATTTGTTGTGGTCCGTTGCCTTGTGTTGCTCTTGTTCATTATGGTTTATTACCTTACACTATTGCTAGTGGTTGTGATCTATTGCCTTGCATTACTACTATTTGTTATGATTCATCGCCTTACTTGCTACTTGTTGTGGTCCATCACCTTGTGTTGTTGCTTGTTGTGTTTCATTTCTCTCACCTTGCGTTGTTATCACTTGCTATGGTGTGTTGTCTTTGCCTTGTGCTATTGTTGTTTGTTGTGGTTCATCATTCCTCACCTTGTGTTATTGTTTCAAGTATTCACTTCACCCTCCCTTGCGTTGTTATTGCTTGTTGTGATTTGTCACTATTCACCTTACACTATCGCTACTTATTGAGGTGATGTACCTTTTTCCCCTTTTGCCATGTGTAGGTTCTAAAGCTTGGAACACAATGTGCATTTTAGGAAAATAAGGTAGGTTTTTTCGTTCAAAAGTTTTTTTGTTTTGTTTTGTTTTTGCATTTTTTTGTTGTTGTTTTTTAACTTTCTTTAGTTTAGTTTTTTTGTTTCAACTTTCAATTTTGTGTTTTTCATTTTTTGGTTATAGGATTATTCTTTCCCTAAATTCAACTCTAACATTTTAACTTGCATTCTAATCTTCCATTGCATTTCATTTTTGCAAATGCACTTTGTAAATGTTTTCATAAATTATAAATGCCTTTGTAAATTTGTTTGTTGGTAGCCTAAGGGTTTGCATATTATTGTTTGGTTTTTTCACCACTCATCTAGCATAATTTCATCTTGTAATTGATAATGGTTCAATCATCCCAAAATGAAAATAAAATGAACAATAATGATGAAATATATTTAAATGATGTTGTAATGGAAGAGGAGAGAATAGAAAAAGAGTCCAAAATTTAGCCAAGTGTGCAAAGAGAAAAAAACATTAATGTAGATGAAGGGGGAGAAAAGAATTTAGGAAAACTTGAAAAAATTACATTTTCAAAGAAAAAAGTGGAAACATGATAGTGGAAATGCATTATGTTGGTCATTTTATTGTGTAAATGACAATAAAATAATGGATGTTAAGTGTTTTTAATTGATGAGTTGCATTTTTTGTTATGTCAGTCCAATTTTAATATCAAATGCCAAAACACAAGTAAAGAAATGTTTGATATTGTATAATAGTGCAAATGGAATTATTACATTAAAAAAACATGTTTACGCAAAACATTGTATAATTGTACAAATATTTGAAGAAGTAAATAATTTGTTAAAAGAACCTTATGAAAAACAACCTGCAAAGAAGAAACCTCATGTAAATGGAACCATTATTTCTAACTTTTTTGTTGCCACAATTTTTTATGAGAAATATGATATGCATCAAAAGTAGTTTTTGGAATATTTAACTTTTTTTAATTATTAAAAACCATTTTCCAATGCATCTTGTTGAAAGTCAATGGTTTAAAATATTTAGTTTACATTTGTGTCCAAGGGTTGTTTTATTTTTTAAAAAATAATTTTCAAGAAATTTTTTGTTGAAGTTGGTGGGAAAAACTAAACAATTGTATGTCTTACCTACTTTGACAAATTATTATTTTGTAACAACAAGTTTGATTTGTGGATGTCAAAAAGGGCTTTTGACATTTTTGCCTTTGTCATTAATTTTTTAAAGGTTGATTAGCAACCAAACCATATTGTAATTGGGCTTTTTGAAGCATTTGATACCTCTAGGCATGCATTAGACAAATACTTAATTGACTTGTTAAGCATGTATGACTTGAGAAAAAAAGTCATTGCTTATGTTACAAATGAAGGATTTACTTTAAATACTATGACTGTAGCTTTAAAGTCTATTATAAGTTGTGCTATTTTAAATTTGGCAAAAAGTTTTCAGGGTAGTTGTTTCAACCATGTATTCTTTAAGGCCTATCAATATGCTTTAGTTGATATTTTTTTTTGAAAGGGTTTGAAATATGTATCTGTCAAATTTGCCTAATTTGACCTACAAAAATGCATAACTTGGTTGAAAAAGTCAAGGAAGGGCAAACAAGAATGGAATAGGGCTTATGTAGATTCAAATCTTCCTCAAAGAAAATTGAATACTTGAGTCAAAACAAGGTTATTATCAAAATTTTAATATTTCCTTGTTGATTATTTTTGTGAAGACTTGCTACAATGTAGATGTTGATCATTTGTGTTTTTGTTTTGCAAGTTTGTTAGCAAAATCATTCTTTTTCAAAAGGCTTTACAACTCAAGAATGTTTTGTTATAGCAAGCAAAGTTTAGTGATGATGACAATCAAAGTTCCACCCCCTTTGACATGGCATATTTGTCAAATTGTTATTGATTGTTCCTTCTTTGTTGTAACTACTTGTATTTTAAACCAATTTGAGGGACATTGGTTGTTAAGTGATGCCTTTCATTTTGCCATTTCCATGAGTTTGAAATTGAGAGAAGAAACAGAAAATGCACCATCTTTTCAAACTTTAATGGAAGAGGATTTAGGTGTGACATTTGGGTTAATTTGTTTGGCTTCCAACATTAAAAAAGAGGTTTGTGGAGTTTTAAATAGTTTTGTTTCCTTCTTGAAGAAATTTGATGAGAGAAAAACATATAATATGTTAGCTCTAATGTTGGACCTAAGATTTAAAAATCTTTGTTTAGTGTCTTCTTTCATTGGTAGTGATCAAGGAATAACAATTGTTGGAAATGTGATATAATGTCATTATATCTTATGCTCATGAAATCTTATTATCACTTGCATCCATTGATAGAATTTAAAAATGGTTTTGCTAACTAGAAACTAGAGGATGATAATAGTTTGAATATTTTTCAACTGATAGCAAGGAATACTGAACCAACAAAAGAGCTTGTTAAGATAAACTTGTTGCTTTTTTGGTGTTATTAAGTAAGTGTGAACGAGATCAAGTGTCCCCTTCAATGGTGAGAAAAACATGAAGCCATGTTTCCCATAGTTAGGTTTTTTTCTTGTCAGATTTTAGAGATTATTGATTCCCAAATAGAGACTAAAAGGATCTTTTCCTTGATAAGAATCCTCACTAATTTGAGAGGATGTCATTTACAATTAGAAAAATTAGAGAAATTAAATTTTGTGAACAAAAATTGGCCTAATGATTGTAGAGTTGGTTGTAAATCCCTTTCTAACTTTTTAGAACATATTGGGATAGATGGAGATCTAGAAGAGGAGTTAAAACAATTTGAAAGAGTTTTTGAAAAAGATGAAATTGTGGATTTGCAAATTGCTGAAAATATATTCAAAGTATTATTTTGTCCAAAAAAAGGTAAAAAAAGGTTTCCAAAAAAAATATTGAAATTTTTGAAATCCAACTTGTGAGAACCAAATTGTTGAGAACTGCCAAGCTTGAGAATCATTGTTTTCCTTGGAATTTTTTGATACCCAAAACAATTCTTGTAACCCCCCTATTTAAAGAAAAGTGAGAACCAAAATGGTTCTCACACATGGCCATAAAGAACCGGAACTGATGGTTCTCTAAAATTAGTGAGAACTGCCCAACACTGGTATAAACCATCTAATACAGAGTAATCACCTATTTTCTTAATTATCTACCTCTACAAATGATGTCACATTCCCGTATTCCTTAAAAGAGTTAAACACTTTTCAGCCTTCTATTAACTTTTAGTATTTCAAAATTAAAAATTAATCAGTTTTTTGCCTTTTTCACCCTCCAAAGTTCTCCATGAATGTGTTGGAACTCCTCTTTCCTTCCCAAACTCGAGAGGAAGTAACATTTTGGACAACGAAACTAGAAATTGTGTGAAATCTTTGAAGGTAGCAGATATAATTCATTGGTAAATTAGAAGGGTGACCTTGAGTTGATTGAGTAGTCCTGGATTGGATGTACCTTGGATTTGAAAAGAATCAAAGGTCTATCTTCATTAGGTACATGGAGAGAACTCCCAACTGGAATTGGGAAGCAAGGAAATATACTAGGTAATCAAAATTCATGAAACATAATGGGGAAATAGACACCAACATGGTGCCCTTCTAAACCCCAAAGACCTTATTGTGACACCACTTGTAAACAATGCTGGTCTGACTCTAATCTAGCGTTCTTGCTGGGATATTTAGTGCTCATTAGTGTCCTTCTTGATGGCATTCTAAGTGGCCAGGTCCACTTCAATAGCTGCTGCTGTCCGAGCTCTTTTTAACATGCACAATTTGGAATAGTCTGTTAACTTGAGGTGGGACCTCTCCCTCTCCTCCTAAAGAATGGAATATGAAATAGCCCAATGTGTCAAGGGGTTGAAGGAAGGTGAATCACATAAGGTTGTTGCTAAAGGATGTAGAGTTGTCTGCGTGGTCATCAAAGATGGATGTCACCAAGAACTTATAGCCAAGATGAGATTTCATTGCTAAAGAATCCCATGTGCCCAACCATTTGAAAAGTTGCCCATATGTAATCAACTTTGGGCCCACGTAGATGATTTTTACATTGTGAAACGATCATTTGACCAAACTTGTCATGGTGTTCATAAGTTGACTCAAACAAGGGGCAATGATCTTGGTAGATGATTCAACCCTAAGTGCTTAGCAAAATATATTGAAGATTTCCAACGAATTAGTGATTTGGATCACCAATCATTTCATCTTGCTTTCCAACCCAATTGAAGGAATGTGCTTGCACAAGATCTAGACAGAAAACCCAGAAGTGGGAAAGTGGCTCTTCAAGCTGTATAGACTAACTGCCTATACAATTGTGACAGGTGGCCCAACAAGGAAGCCTAATGTAGGTCACAAGGCCTACATCATATCAAATATGACTAACGTCAAAAAGAAAATACAGCCAATGTATGTGTCAATGTAAGTAAATAATAAGCGTTAGATTTCTAGTATACAAGGTACCGTCATTGTTGTTGCAGGTTCCATCTATGGAACTATAATGGAAGCCCATGCCTGCCAGTAAGGTTGGTGCCTTGAGGGATCAAATAGCCAGCAGCAGAAGTGTGCTAGCACTTAGCACCTAGACTAAGGCAGAGAAAATTTAGATGGAATCCCTGCCACACAGGTTAGGTTCGAAGGAGATTGTTACCTGTCCGTCGAAACCATAAAATACTAGAGGTTCCAGTTCAAGTTTCAGAATAGCACACATTCTACAATTAAGAGAAATCGCTGTGACCAATGTCAGTGGTATTTCATTATAAGAAACTTTGAAGAGCCTTTCTTTCTTTCTTTCTTCCTCTGGTAGATATGAGTACTAGCTCCGTGTTACAGAATATTTGTGACCCCGGGACACCTGCTGACATCAGATACCGTACTACTGAACTAGAGAATTAGAATATAATAATATTGTGCAGTACTACCAGGCTTTATCGTGATAAGAACCGCAGCAAGAACTTGCAAACAAATGTTTTCTTACTGACAGGGGATGACTTGTGCACAGGTGTCAGGTAGCAGGAGGAGTGAGGAGTGAGGCCTTGCCTTCATCAAGCTATGAGAAGATCTCTCTCAGAAAGTCTATAGGCTGGTGAACTAAGAGCCAGCGCTGGGCATGTACCTAATTACCACTGTTCGGTGGTTCTCATATTTTAAAAGAATAGTCGGTTCTGATCCGTTCTTGAATTTGTTTTTTCAAAATATGATATTTTGACCAGTTTTCAGATTATCATCGAAATAAGAATCATTAGTTTTCAAACAGGTCTAGTTTTTATCTAAATGAGTTTTGAACCCAAGAGGGTGAAAGCGCAGTAAGATGCAACATTTTTAGGCTCATATGAAAGTTTATAATTGCATAAATTAACTCTATGAAGATAGTGTGAAAGCAAGATATTTTGAATCACACAAGTTACTTTACAAGTTATGATTTGAAATTTATTATAAAAATAATTGCAACTCTAGTTTATTTTATGGAGAACTTAAATTTAAAAAATAAGCTTTTAAACAATGACTTTCATTCAATAAAAAACTTAATAAAAAAAATCGTAATTCAAAGTACATAGAAAATTTTGGTATCAAAACTTTTCTAAAAAGTTGTCCTTGGTATCAATGTTATTACATCATATTATCATTCAATCTTTTATTCACTAAAAAACATTATATGAAAATGCATGGAGTCCATATTCATTAATTATGGATTATTACAAATTTTTGGTTACTCTTTTAAAAGTTCATTATGTTATGATTATTCAAAAACTATCCATGAAATTTATACAATGTGATTATATTATATATTTCATTGTAATGTTGAGTTTTGTTTCATTTTAATTAATTATATTTAATCACATGATCAATTACAAATCCCAAAATCTTACAAAAATTGTTTTGCGACAACATTTTATGAGCAATGTAATGTGCTTTCACCCAAGATTTTTTCAATGTAAATTTAAATATTAATGATAAAATCACATTTGTGGTATTCATTTGGTTTTCAAAGTGCCAATTCTCAGTCAAAATGAGAATAGTTGGTTTAGTTGAAAACGAGACTCAGAACTGGCCTGAAAGCCAAATGAACCTTCATGGAAATCAGGTTTGAGTTTCTATGGTACCTGACCAGTTCTCAAAGTGCTAACTCTCAAATGAGAACAGTTGGTTTAGTTGAAAACTAAACTGAGAATCAACTTAAAAACCAAATGAACCTTCATGGGTATCAGGTTTGAGTTTGTGGTACCCGGTCAGTTTTTGAAGTGCTGGTTCTCATTCAAAATGAGTACAGTTGGTTTAATTGAAAATCAGAGTGAAAATTGGCTTGAAAACCAGTGGATTTCTACTCACACCCAACATTGCTAATTTCATGCAAGAAGAATATTGAAGGGATCAAACCCAGCTCGGCTAATTTAAGAATTTGCATAGAAAAAGTTGGGAACAAACACATACCGGTGTTGGCCCATTCCTCCTTTTTATTGAACCTTTGGTTTGAATTTTGACACCATAAATATTTTTGCTCTAGGTGCAGATTTGAGTTTGATTCTTGAAATTTTCAAACCTTGTGATTTTAGTTTTGACCCATTTTTTCCAATTCAAGAATCTTTAGGCTTGATTTGAAAATTGGGTTTGGTTCTATGTATAGACTACATTTTAGTGAAGATTGGAGGTTGTATGGGTACCCCATTTCATAATAAATTAAAATTAAAAATCATATAAATATGGAGTGAAACTTTTATATTTGGTTTTTAAGGTGTAGCCAAAATATAGAAAGATGATTAATGATATTTCATATTTGGTTTATAGCCAAATTTTGCTAAATCTTATCATTAATGATCATCACTTTTTTTTTACATTTTCTTATGGATGAAATTCATTTGGCTACAAACAATTTATTTTTGCAAAAACACTATTACATGGACAATAAACCAATTGTAGGTATGAACCAATGTTGCGCATGTAAATGGTTGTTACACTTTATATAAGTGTAAATCTCATAATGAAATTTATTTACACTCCATGTAAGTGTTTAATATCTATTTATGTTTGTGTCAGTGTAAATGTAAAACACAAAACATGTAAATGTGAAATTGTGTAAATTTATTTTATGCTTTGTAAAACAATGTAAGTGTAAAACAAATACACTTATATGGTTTTACATGGCCATATAAAATAATGTAAATATAAAACAATGTAAAAAATGTGATTTTTACTTGGGGAGGGAGGATTCCATGATGTTTTTGATAATAGGCCAACCAAATAGCCCATTGCAAAAAAAAAACCATCAAATCATCCACCCACAACTAATTAATATGAATTTGTAAGAAAGTACGAATATTAAAGGTATATAGTAAAATTATCTTTAAAATAAAGAAAACACAACATTAAAACCCTAAGTTTGGCAAAAAATAGGGTGAGATTTTTCTTAAAACCTACAAACAAGTACATTACCATTCAAAGAGGGGGGTTGAAACTCAGAAATCCATGAATTTTTGTGGTAAACTCAGTCTCACTCTGCTTTCCTTTTTCCTAAGCGCTTGCTACATATATTTTCATTGATCCTACCTATACAACTACTATAATTATTCTTTAATATTGTGCATTAAATGCTGATTTTCAGCATTTCATACTCAGATTTAATAAAAATTTCTTACTTTATGGATACCATTGAAACTTGGGTATGGGGGTGAAAGGAGGCCCAAAGATAGGAAGTGATTTTTGGGGTTTTGTATGGCAATATATTGTGATATATTGCCATAGAAAACCCCAAAAATCACTTCCCAAGATAGATTTAGCATTAAATGAAAACAAAAATTTAACATGTCTAAATCAATGATTTGCAAAATTTTGTCAAAATGTGAAAAAAAAAGAGCAAAAAGGCAATATTTTGTTTTAATTTTCCATTTTTCTGGAAAAAATCCCCAATTTTTTTTTTTAATTGCATTTCTTTGCCACATTTGGACTCTGATTTTAACTTGTTGACATTTTTAAAAACTAGTTTCTAAAATATTTAGACAGGCTCCAAAATAGAAGCACAAAGTTGCTATCCTTTGCCCTCCTTTATAGTCTATATGTATGAAAGTTCAACTTTGGCCAAATCACTTGGGATAAAAGTGTGTCGCTATTGGGAACATTTTGAAGAACACATTGGGAATTTGGGGAATGCCTTGGGAACTTGATGGAAACCCGTTGGGAACATAAGAATTATGATCCTAGAACTGTTCGTCACCACCTTTGGCCTGGGCTACTACCCATGCCTAACATGGCAGGTACTAGGTAGCTAATTTGTTCCATTCAGAATGCCATGGCTTGCAAGTAAGTACTCTGAAATTTGTAATTCCTTCGTTTGCCAGCAATGTGTAACCAGCTAAAAATTCAGCAGAGTTTAGAGCGAAGAAAAGTAAAAAACCATTGTTGGGCGGTCTTGCTTTTCAAAGAGAACAAGCCAACACTGAAGAACCAGTGTTGGCCAGATGACACCTTACATGTAAGGTGCGGCTCCTCGAAGAAAGGGCCTTTTGGTTTAATCCAGTGCCTCAACTTCCCCCTGGTTAAGCCATTACAATGGGGTCGGGCGTCCCCCAGTCCCGGGTCATTATTGGTGGAACTCCCGCATTCCTGGGGCGGGGTGCTACTCTAGACCGAGATTGCTATCAATGAAGGAAGCGTTATCTCCGGATGATAACTTACAATTTACAACCCAATCATCCAGACCCGGCCAGCTTGGCTATCAGGAAAAGGGAACCCGCTGATAACAGGGGATTGCACGTGGGTCACCGGTGGTAGCCCGTGGGACGCGAACTCCCGGTAGTCCGCAGCGGCGGGTTGGTGCCGGTAGCCAGTAGCTACTAGCTAGCTTCCCTCCCTTTTCTGGCTTGACGACGGCGTCACGGCTTTGGGCTCTTCGTGTAAAGTGGGGCCCTTTCGCTTTGTAAACCCTATTGCTGTCACTCCTCCTCCTCTTATTACCCCCTTCTCTCTCGTAGAACTGGGGCCGGCTACACCTAATTGTCTCTCTCAGGTCTGCGCGTCTTTCCACTTTCACCCGCTTCCTCCTTTCAGCTTTCGCATCATGTTTGTGTAAGGTAGTCTTACATCTGCATCGATGGTGCCGTTGCTCTGCTGAATGAGTGTTTGTGGATCGGTTCATATGTCTCTAGTGTCGTTTGTTGTGACTGGAACCATGGTTTAGAGTTTCTTTGGGGTGTTTTTTGCACTGATATTTGGGGTCCGTGACTCATTCTCGTTTATCTGCGAGAGTTTTCCAGTAGTTTAATGCCCATGTCGTTGACTTTTAAGCTGGATCTTGGTGTGAGGATGAGGCCGAGCATCGTGCTTGGACATGTAATGACTTCTTGAATCTTGGTTTCTAGCTCTTCGTATGTGGGGCTCTCTCTCTCCCTCTTCATCAACAATGTACACTTCTTCTTGACAGTGTTAATCCGCCATAAGCTCCACATCAAACTTCGATTGTCTTGCAGTTCGAGGCAGGAACACGTAGAGCACGAGGAAGTTACCATCCCTTCTTTTGAGGATCTATGAAGTCGACCAGTTTAAGAAGAAGCTATCTGACTCAAGCTAGTCATGTCTGCTTGAGAGCTCCTCCTGACTATGATGTCTTGTTGACGTGCGCTATTACCCCGATGTCCGTGCGCAGGTTAGAAATACCGGTTTGCGGTTTAGGCAAGGCTTTCAGGCAGCCGATTGGCACAGGGGATGGAAGTGGCGTATCCATCGACTTCAACAATGCAGTGGTTACCGGAGCTGGTATGTGACCGGCCCATTCTTACTTTTGTTGCCCTGACTTTAAGTCTAGAGAGCTTCATCTCCGTTTCTTGTCTTAACTATTTCAGCTTTCTTTGGAATAGGACATGGAGGATCCTGCGGTGGGGAGACATCTCGACCCAGTATTTCATTCTACAGCGGAGCAGTATTCAACCATAGCGGCGACGCAAAATGCAAACTATGACCTAGTCTCATCCCTGGATCGCTTGAAGCAGAAGGAGATTGAAAAGATGCCGAGCGGCAGTATTTCAAATATTGCAGGATTTACGTCTCTGGGTGGACATTCAGGTCTTGGACGACCTCAGAAAACCTTCAAGCCTAATTCCTGGGATTCCGACCTTGGCTATGGACATTCGCATTTTCCTTCGGCTCAGCCCATGATGACCTCTTCGTTTCATCAACCTGGCAACGACAACCGCTGTTTTGATTTGCACCAGCAGCAGCAACATCAACAAGCACACCACCAGTACCAGCACACGGTGTCCCGGAATCTTGACGGCTTTGTCATGTCTCTGTCCCATCTCCAGGAGGAAACTGCGGCCCCTCCTAGAACGGCTTCCAATCATATTGAGATCAGAAGCTCGCCTGCCTCAGGTGTGCAAGAGAGCTGCAACACGGACGCAATTTCTTTGGAAGGCCCCAGCCGATTGAAACCCCTCTCTCCTACAGAATCTATTCGCGGCAAGAGAAAATCAGGGTTGCTCCCCATGGAGCATTTCAAAATAAATCGAATGGCTCCCGTCAAAATTCCCCCTCCTCCCCCTGCGACAAAATCTTCAGGCCACAGTCAAGACCACATCATGGCAGAGCGCAAGAGACGAGAGAAGCTCAGTCAGCGGTTCATTGCACTCTCTGCTATTGTCCCAGGCCTGAAGAAGGTAAAACTTCCTCGATCATGCGTAAGCTTGACTCGATGTTTTTCTACTGCCGTGAATGGTGATGAAGTCGCCCTCTCTGTGGATGCACATCGCCGAGAGTAGAAGGTGTTAGTATATCTCTGTGCATTTGATATCCCAGGGCCTTGGATCGTAAGGAAGGGTTGACTTGATTAATTGTCGCAGATGGATAAGGCTTCAGTACTCGGGGACGCAATCAAGTACGTAAAGACATTGCAAGAAAAGCTGAGGACTATCGAAGAGCAAATGCCGAAAAAACGGGTTCGTTCGCTTTCGAATTTGAAGAAAGCTGCGACGTCCATCGACAAGGAGGGCCTACCGACAAGCGGAACAGGGTCTGGAGCTGAGAAGGTCGACAACGAAGTCGTCGTCAAAGAAGACGATGGCCCCGTTCCTGAGATCGAGGCCCGCGCTGTAGATAGAAGTGTTATGATTCGCATGCATTGCGAAAAGCGAAAGGGACTGCTTGTTAGGTGCCTCGCCGAATTGGAGAGGCTCAAGCTTGCCATCCTTAGCGCTAACATGTTGTCGTTCTCATCCACCTCCATCGACCTTACTTGCAGTGTTCAGGTGCGTCCGCCAGCTCTCCATTATCCATTCTCTTACTTTGGGGACCGCGTTGTACCGCATTAGATCTTTGCTTCCACTTCCAACCGGAACACCTCTTGCACCGTTTTGGTTCTGCTACTAATTCTCTGTAGGTTTTCTAAAGGTGCATACTTGAATAAACATGAATGTAACTCGATACTTATTTTGATAGATGGAGGAGGGATGTGAGACAAGTACTGATGAGATAGTAAGAAGTCTCCATGCGCTTTATCGAACGCTGGACGACTGAACGGAGACTATGTCCAATGCCTTTCTGTTTTTTCCCTCGTCACAAGGATGACGGGTCAAGTTTTCGCCTACACCATTTAGCAACAAACTGTACAGTGAAACACAGTGTTTTCAGAGCTTTCAAGTGCTTTCAATGGGGTGTCGTTCAAGCACGATTTAGTTAGTTTTTTGGGGCGGTCCGATGACTTCGTGTGCGACAGTAAGAAGATCGACTAGCTCTCACCGTCATCATAAACCGTCAGAACGAAGATCGACTATTTGTGCGCCAAGCTTCGTTATACGCCTTTTTCTGGCCGATTCGTGTATGTTTTGCCACATTTTTAGCTGGGAGTTATTTGATACCTGAACATAAGGGAGAAGTTCCTTGAAGCACCTTTTTATTCACTTTTCTGGCACATGAGCTTTTTTGGAGGAGATTTCACTTCGAAGACTCTTTTTGCAGCACGAGCACTCTAATGCGGTGAACAGGCTTTTTTGAAAGAGTTTCCAAACGGCCTCACAACGAAGCACAGATCTCTTTTTTCAGCACATGTGGTAGACATTGTGAAATAGTTTTATCAGCCCACTTGTGAAATATTGGCCCCTCACTTTCAACTCAAATTGACAATATTTTAGCTCCTTCGAAATTTGCATTATAGATAGATAGGAGATCCTGTGAGCTTTTCAGCAAGGCACACTTGCTCCAGCTTCATGGCCCAGTTGTGTCTAGAGGACATTTTCTGGCCAGAGCTGATCGTTGTGGGTATTCACTTTTAGTCTTTTTTTTCTCACATGGTTGCGAGAGTTGTGGTGTTCTATAGGGTGGGGTCAAGGTTGGGCTGCCGAGCTTTAGGATCTTTTGTGCAATTTTCGCTTGTAACAGTTTCAATTGTGGGTATCAATGAAATTCAGTATCGTACAGGGCACATAGGCAAGATTGGAGGGGTGTGTATTATGTATATGGTTTAAGTTGGGGGGTGTGTTTGCAAAGGTGAAGTTACACTATACAAATCCTCAGAACAGCAATAGTTAAGTCACAGATCACAGCTGCAATGTCAGGAAGATGCAGTTGAATGCTGAGAAACTGAACATAGGTTATGAACAGAAACTAAAGGCACCCTGAATGTTGAAGCTTCCCTGCTCAACATTTTACAGAAAAGATTTTTGAAGCATGGGAGGTACTACTGTCTTGTGGAAAAAATGGCTATTTCTAAGTGAATTTGAAGATACTTGGACTCACTATTGAAATCTTCACTTAACTTTTCAAATTGTTGTGCTTCAGTGATCTATGTTGAACTATTTTGGCTGTCAACAAAATTGGCACCGAAGTTGGCGTAGTCAATTTGGTACATTTCCTTTATGAGGAAAATTGGCACCAAACCATAGTCCCACAGTTTGTGCCCCTGCCATTCACCCAGGCCAAAAATGGTGACAAACAGTTTTGGAAATAAAAGTTGCATGCAGCCAATAAGAAGGCGCAGCATGGACTCATGAGGGGTCCAGTCTTTTTCTTGGGTGGGGGTGCGAGGTGGGAAGGCTGGAGGATGAGTTTTCTTGTTCCTAATGTGTTCCCATCACGTTCCCATGGAGTTCTCATCACGTTTCCAAAGGTATTCACAAGTCATCCCCAATAGCACCGCAGTTTTATCCCATATGGTTTTTGCCCAAATCCCATGTATATAAACTGAAAAGGTGAAAAATAGGGGAGTGCATTTGTTTATATTTTGAAACTTGGGGTTCAAAGAGGTGGTTCTGTTGATGAGTGCCCAATGTTCCAAATAATCTGGTGATGGACCAATCAATATGGTCCCTTCCAAAAAAGAAAAGAAGTGTGAGCGCACACATGAACTAAATAATATCAATCACACTATGTTTCACACATAGGCGCCCTTTCCAAGGGTAGTAAACCCAGGTGTTACCTAATAAACCTTTTGACGGCAGATCCTTTGCCACCAAAAACCTGGTCTCTTCTAGATGTTTAAAATTACAAAGAATGGGCGTCAATGATTTTCAAACTTGAATTCCTCATTTCACTGAAAGTCCAGAAAAAAAAAAGCTTTCAAATTCCAAGAATTCATTGGCAGCCCAGTAATTCAAAACAGGAATTGGAAAAGACATAAGATTGCTGAGGGCTGTAATCCAAGGATCTTTTTAATAGAGGATGCAATCAATCATAGACCATCCTCTGAAAGATATTCAACAAATGCATCAGGGCAGCCCAGTAATTCAAAACAGGAATTGGAAAAGACATAAGATTGCTGAGGGCTGTAATCCAAGCATCTTTTTAATAGAGGATGCAATCAATCATAGACTATCCTCTGAAAGATATTCAACAAATGCATCAGGGCCAGTAGTCTAACAGTCACAATCATTTCATGTGGTTATATGGCTAGCCATCAAGGCATTGAGAACTGATGATGCAGAATTCTTCAAATATAAAAGTCAAGATGCTTTGCAAGATGATGGAAGCCACTTGCAGAAAGTAGGCATGCTAAAGTGAAATTGGTACAATCGTAAAGGCCAGAGTGCATGTTCAAACAGTTCAAGTAAAGTACTACGAAGATATCTATTGCCCACCTTTCTTTACAGGGGAGATAAAGTAAGTATCCAACATGGTTGTTGGCCGGTCACCACACTGCGATAAATTCGTTTGGATATTAAAAAGGTGTCAACCCTCTCGAAGTTCCATATGAATGACATATTTTGTGGCCCTACTTTCCGTCCTTGCAACATGCAGAGCAGACAACTTTCACACCCCACTTCACACCTCACAACTGAGAAGGATCAACCAACCCACCCCAGACCTGCCCCAAAATAGTGGGTGCCACAAATGGACATGCAAATAAGTACCCCCAGTTTATAATGTTGAAAATGGTAGTTTTGGAAATAACAATTTCATGCAGCCAATGAGAAGGCTTAGGGAGTGCTAAGTTGTTTTCTTTGGGAGGGGGGCCCGGGGGAGGGGAGGATTTCTTTAGGGGTTTGTTCCCAATGTGTGTCCCAAGTTGCTCCCATCAGGTTCCCTTAATGTTCCCCAAGTTCCCAATGCGATCCTTTAGAGGTTCCCAATGGCACCCCTTTTTTATCCCATATTGTTGGGGCATGGTTCAGCTTTCGTGTATAAGTTGTAAAGTGGGGCCCAAATTGAAGCATGACAAAAGATGTCTCTATTTTGGGGAGGGAAGCATATTTGGACTTCTATGTTGGGGGAGCCCCTCATGTTCCAAAAATATTGGTGATAGGCCAACCAAATGGCTCGTTCCAAAATGAGAGAAACAAAAGTTGGTTGGGAAGAGAGTAAAAATCAGTGTTTCTGGGTACCCAAATGGCTGGGTAGGAACCGGCAGTTCCGGATCCAAGTAGATGGACCCAACCCGGACTCGAGTTCATTTTTGGGAATTGGGTAGAACTAGAACCGGGTTTTTTCATCAAGGTTTTGGAATTGGGGTGGGAACTGACCCCTGGTTCTAGAAGGTTTTTAAGTTGTGATTCTAACCAAAACCATATTTGGTTTTTCATAAACATTCAGTTTTATTTCTGGTTCCGAAGTTGGGATTTATTTATGGGCTCACAAGTGTGTAATATCATTTTTTTTCTTCACCTATGTGAATTTTAAAAATCCCTTGCAGGCACACAAATGTGCAATATCATTTTTTTTTCATGTGTGAGTTGAAAAAATCACTTGTGAATCACAAATGTGCAATATCACTTGCGAAATTACAAATATGCATATTGATACTAGAATTGTCAATTATGAAACTGGGACTCAAAACTAGTTCAATTTCCAAGTTTTGGGGTTGTTTTCATATTGGGATTCGAATCGAAGGTTGCCTAAAGCTAAAGGTTACGGAACTAGTCCAATTTGCAACTAAGTGTTAAAATTGAGATTGGAACCACCATAAAGAAAATTGGAACTGAGTTTTTTTTAAAAGGAAAAATTGGATCTGAACCGAAATCAACCCCTCGAAATTTAAAAAAACCAGAACCAACATTTATTCCTAGAACTTAAATACCCGTCAACACTAATAAAGCCACAAATGGATATAAGCAAAAATCTAACCAAAGCTAACTCCTCATTTCTTTTTCTAATTACTCATGCAGAATAAAAGAGCACGTGTAAATTGGATATAATTAGGTTTTGGTATGGTCAATGCTGAATTTGAGATATGAAATAAAAGGAATTTTAGAGCATTAAATCATAGGAAATTTCTTGGCTTGATTTCTTGTTGAAAAGATCAATAATAGTTCTTTCTTTTATGTCCAACCCTTGAGTCTTTTTAGTTCCTTATTTGTTTTGGCTTCCAATTAAAGAAACAAATGGAACACATGCAATTTGTCCTTTCAGTTCCTTTTGCTCATTTTTGTTCAGTTATATTATAGTTGAAGAATAATAGATGAGGGTGTTTAATTTTTTTACTCTAAGGTAAGCAAGCCTATTACCAAACATAGGCCTACCACCAAACAGTCCTAAGGCACAAAACATAGCTGGTAAATGGGCGCCCACGCCCCTTTGATTGTTCAAAACGATGTCTATAATCAAACAACTGATTTGGAAAAATTATGTTTATTTTAGGGAAAACTTCGAAACATAATTTTACATTCATGTCTATTAATGAATGTGAAAGGATATGAGTTTTTTAAAATTTGAACAATTTCAACATCAAATTCCAAAAAGATAGTTTGATGATGGGGTCATTTGACCTAGGATTGAGAAACACGCCATTTATACAAAACAACATAGTGTTTGGTTATGAGGGTTAGTTTGGCTTTTAAAAGGCATGGAGGTGATCATTAATGGCCATAACAACTTAATATAAATAAAATACAAAAATAACAAGGCAATTGAACAACCCCCACACACAAAGATTTTTGGATCCTACAAATAAAGAGTTTTATTACAAAGGCAAAAAAGGACCAAAATGGGCACTTTGTACTCCTTCCAAAACATCCAAAACAATATGAAGGGTCATGAGCAAACTAATTATCAAAGGAACAATTTTAATCTTAGATTGAGCTTTCAACTATGTTTTCCTTACCAAATTAGGTACAAGGTCTCAAAGCTTTCTCAAAAAGCTTTTTCTTGCATATGAAGTGAAACCATACAAACTAGAAGCTTTGCATCCAAGTTCGAATGTCAAGCAAGTATCAAAATAAGGTAGGACGTAGAGTTATAAAACTTGTCTGTAGTATAAACAAAGTATGTAGAAGAGCTAGAATCAAGTTGGAAAATAGACCTAATGTTCCAAGAAACAAAAATAAATACAAAACAAGTAAATGAGCCAAAATCAAGATAGAAATTAGAATTAAGGTTGCAAAAATTAAATCTGAAATAGGAAAAAAAAGAAGGGTCAAGTTTGAAACTAGACTTAGAAATACAATAAGAAGGAAATGAAATGAGGATTGAAACTATAGACAAGATTTACAATGAAAAGTTCAAGTAGTTTGTGTATTATCATTGGGAATGAAAGCACACTATAAGGGGGCCAACTTGAGTAGTTTCATGATATGCATGTAAAGTCCTATAAAATGTGTTGCATTTAATTTTGGGTTTCACTTTTTGTTTTTGGGCTTTATGTTTTATTTTCACAAAATTAATGTTATCTAATATTATTTTTAAAGAGAAATAAATTTAAAAGATTGAATTCAAATAATAATGGGTATATTTATGGTATATGTAATATAATAAAGTTTGTTTCTTTTTTTAAAACTACACTAGATTTTGGTTTGAATTAATCAACCAAAAAATGTTTTAAATGAAAATTTTAAAATAACCCACCTCAAATACCTTGTCATCTTCCATTTGAAAATGATTTTTTGTCAAAATTTTAATTTACCCCATATTAATGGTCATTATCGCCTTGAAAACACCCATTCTTGATATGATAATTATCGAAATCTTCACATGGCTCCCAAACTTATTTCAATCATATCGAATCACAATGTTTAGTAGATTCTAAAAATTTCATAAAGATTAAAAATTATTTCAATCATTTCTTAAATATATTTGCATTATTTAGTACATTGTGGCATATATGTTTTAAACACAAATATATTTTACCATCACATCATATGAAATAAAAAAATGTATTTTCTTTAACATTTGACTTCTTTGGGTTTTAACCTACCATAATATGTAATAGTTTTATAGTAACAGCTTGCACTAACACAGGAGATTTCAATTTGATCTACAAAAACTTTGCAAAATTTTACATTTTAATATGCTTTAATCTAACACTAAAATGTTATTAGTGTTTAGGGTTTAAGGTCTTTTATAATGATGTTCAAACATGATTACCCATTACAAGGAATTTTATCCATTCCAACCCATGCATTTACAACTTGTGTCCAAATAAACCATTTTTGTAACTATGGATGTGAATGTCCTTTGTGACACTTGGTATAAACGACTTGTAATCACACAAACAACTACAAAATGGTTTGCAATTGCATATATAACTTATACTTGCAATGAATGTCAATTTGGATGAAAATCAAAATATAGTTATATCATCCATTTTTAGTTGCATCCCAAAATATATGAAAATGTAATTATTTCTATGACTTGGACAGTGGTTCATAGGCCATTAGACACCATGTGGCATCTTTTCAATTTGATTTTTGACTATAAATCCTAGTTGCAAATGCTCGTGTAACTAAATGTGAAAAAAATGAATTGGCCAATGAGATTACTAGATGTAATGGTTTTCCCTTAACTTTATTTAATGAACTAACCATTAAATTTATAATAGGGTTTGGTGTGTTTGTGAAATTTTCAAAAGACCCATGGCAATTAATGGTAAAAATAGGGTTAGGTAGTATGTAATATGTATATGGCTAAGTTGTTGATATTTTATTATGTTGATATGTCATAATGTTTTTTAATTAAATAAATATTTAATTAGGTTAAATAATCAATAAATTAGTAAGTTGTAAATTGTAAGGTACTAAATAGTAAGCAATATGTATGGGGTTAAGTAGTAGGTATTTTTATCATGTTGATATGTGATTTTTTTAATTAATTATTTAATTAATTAAGCTATGTAATTAATTTATTAAATAGGTTAAGGTTTAAGTAGTAGCTAGGTTAATTAATTAATTAGGTAGGTTATGCAATTAATTTATTAAATAAGCAAGAAGTAAGATAGGTAATAGGTAGTAAATAGTTAATATGTCATGTGTATGTGGGTTTAGTAATAAGTACTTTATCATGTTGATATGTGATTTTTAAAAATTAATTATTTAATTAGGTGGGCAATGTAATTTAATTTATTGAATAGGCTAGGTAGTAGGAGTAATTTATGATTCATTTATAAACATTATATAGTGAATAGGTTATATATCATATATTCAAATTGCATTTTGTTGGTACAATTATGATCTATTATTTAAAATATATATAATATAATTTCTTAAATCAAATAAAGATTTGAAATATGAAAAAACATAATTTATTTCTACATTAAAATGTTATCATAATTTTAGATAAAAATTAAGATATTATATGTGTTAATATAATTAAAAAATTAGTTCCATAAAATCAATTAATTATATGGCATTGGTTAATATTTTTTATAAAATTTTAAATCAATTTTGTAGTTTTTTTGCATAAAAAATAATATGGCTAGTATAAGAATTTATATTATATTTATATTATAAATTATTTATGATTCATTTATAAATATATTATATGTGAATCAATTATATATCACACATTTCAATTATTGGTAGATTTATGATATATCAAAAGAAAGATTGTAAAATATAATTTTTAAAATCAAATGAAAGTTTAGAATATGAGAGATATATTTTAACTTGTAAGTATATTATCCATTTATAAATCATGTCATTGAATTTTCTTTCCCATGGAATGGTTGTTGAAATTGTATTCAATAATGAAATTCAAATATTTTTCTTTTCAAAGGGCGAAAGCATGGTAAAGTAGACCAAAGAATTACCTTGTAGCAAAAATGGAAAGCGGCCATTAAATAAGGCTTGGTATATTGAAATTTAAAATATTATTTATTTTAATGTTTACTTACATGAAATTCTTTGACTTTGTTATAACTATATTAAAAAACCACATGTTTAAAATAGGTTTGTGTATATTCATCAAAATCAAACAAATGTCACAACTTGCAAAATAGATTAAAATTCAAGCACAAGTAGATTAAGTATTGGATCTATTTTATTTTTAAATCAATGGCATGCTAAATATATTAATGGACTTTAAAATTTTCATAGTAGAATCAAAATATATTTAACGTTTAATGTAGAAGTAGGAATGAAATGCAATATTAACCTATTAGATTTGGTTCTACTTTTTACCTACTTTTATTAAACTAAAGTTTTTCAAATTTTGTATTCAACTCATAAAAATTCCATGGAAGAACAGAGGTTTCCATAATGAAACTTTTTAAAAAAATTGAACCTATTTTCTTATGTTTATGTTGAAAAAATGCCATATTTAAATTTTAATTTTAGGCAGACGTACTTTTTGGTCCACTTTACCATGCTTGGACCCCAAATCAATTCATATTTTCAAAAGGAAAAAAAAAAATTTGTGTGCATTACTGAAATAACTTTAAGTTTAAACTTTAATCTTGAACAAAATTTTAATAAGACATCAAAAATCAATGTCACATAGGCTAGTTTGGATGAATGAAAAGTTCATGTAAATTGCATCTTTACACAACTACCATTACAACTTGATGCCATGTATTGTTTTTTAACAATTAAAATTTTATGTGATTTGTCCAAAGCGACCAAGCCCTATAACAAGTCACATGTGGTAATTACAACTAGAAATTAGTTGTTAATCTAGTCATTTATTTGCAAATTTCTTGTACTAACCAATAAGCATTGGGAAAAAAATGTCCCACCTCAACCTACACCAAGACCAAATTGCAAAGGACCACAAATTAATAAGCTTGCAACAACAAATAGCAAAGGAAAACAAATAGATCAAGCCTTGGAAGAAACCATGGATGTAGTTGAGAAAGGTACATGTTCATTAAAGGCAACAAGCAGGTCATGGAACATACCAATGACTTCCCTTTCAAACCATTTGTCCAAGAAAACCAAATGATAAAAACATGGGCTAGTAAGGGTTCTAACATATGAAAAAGATGCAACAATAGTACCATGGATCTTGGTTATGCACAAATGTGTGGTAGACGTGAAATTCAATTCCTATAAAATATTTCACTCTACTATAACAACAAATTTGCATTTCACATGCATATATTCATTGTTTTTGTTTTGATTCTCCACATTTTTAACATTTCCATTCATTGAAACACCATATTCATGGTTATTTCATCTAACCAAAATTTGCCTTTCAAAATACATTATAAAAAACTCCAGAAACAAAATCACAATTCATTTCATCATATGCTGATGCTACAAAAACTTCACACAACAATATGAACATAGCATTGACTATAGAAGTCTATGCATCTCTATATTATTGTAAAATCAAAATACAGCAAAATCCCATATTTTGTTGAAAAAAATCCCAAAACAACAAGCAAAATATATAGTTATCCAAACAAATTTTGTGGCTTTTTATGAACAAGTACCTACAACTCTTAATCTTCCCCAAAACTCTTTATTTAAAAAGCTCTTTTATTTTCCAAAACTCCTTCCTTTTGAACAGCCCCAAGTCACATCACCATGATCAAAACACTAAGAATTCAAAATTCAAACTAACAAAGTTTACCTAATTAGTCCCTATCCTACTTGCCTTGTTCATCCAAAATCATGTGTTCATCCTACCCCCTTAACATTACCTCTTCTATACTTTGGATTTCATCCCCAAAATCCTTATAAAATTATAGAAATGAAATGAGAGTATTTTATATCTTTCTAAACATATGTCTCCCCTACTACAGTTCTGTAATCTCAACCTATACATGAACCAATGGTTCTACATCTACTTCTGATTCTGCAATTCTAATTTCCTCCCCCATTAATTCAGTTTGTAATTTTATTTCCATTGTTTATGTTGCTAAAATAACCTCCACCTTTTTCTATTCCTGAATTGTCTATGGTTCTTGTTTTTCTTGACCCCTCTTCTAAGTGTAACCAAAAAGAGAGGGTCCGAAAAACACTCAGCACACAGAATGCCTTCAACGAACCCAAGCGTTCGTGTTTTCCTTATCTACTCTATAGGATTCAGACCTTTGATCGTACACGGCATACTAACTGCCTCCTGACGCTTGCAGATGAACATCACAAGATCAGAGACATACAAGTGTCTTGCATTCCACGCAACAACAGAGCGAGCTTTACAGCGTCCATCCCCTGCCTTGGACATTCATACAAATGCCAGCAAAACGAAACCCTTTCATTACATTACACATTATGTACATTCCCCGAAAGCACAAGCTTGCTTTCCAGCAAAGGCTCACAAAAACATCAGATCTCCAATGTTGTCTAGTCTCTTTCTCTATAATTCCTCTGCCATAGCTCAACTGACTACCAGGCACAACGGAAAGTTCTAGAATTCAGCCCAGCTATTCTCACTAACAGAGCTTCTCCTTGCTCTCCTCACAAGGATCACTTCTTCTGCCTCCTTCATCTCCTAAGATCAGCTGATACTCTCTAATTCCTCTTCTCCTCATAATTAAGCTACCCCAAAAACTCATCAGACTTCCGTTAGCTTCCTCTTGAAGCTTCTCGAATCTCCTGCCACTCCGTTCCATCCAGCTCCCGCCGTTGGCCGCCATTCTTGCTCCTCTCCATCAATTCGACTCCATCCCTCCTCATAATTTCCAACCGCCAATCTTCTTGGATCACTCAGCACACACCAAGCAGGCCATGCAACTTCATGCAATAGTTAATGGGGCGCCGTAATGAGATAACGGCTGATCAGGCAATCTAAATCTCAAGATCAGCCGGCGTTTAGTTTTGCGCGGCGACCTAGTTTCGCACTACATAAGGTCCTATGGTTACTTTAGTTATACCTCCTCCTCTTGAATTGCTCCACTTTTGAAATCCTATAAGGTTTCTAAGTCTACACTTCCTCCTCCTATGTTATTCCACTAGGCCCTACCTCATCTTCTTCACCTTGGCCTAATACCTTTATACTTGTTGAACTACCACAAATAAACTCTAGAAAATTTTTTTAATGAGTTTCCAATTTGTACCTCAAAATCCTTTCATCATCTCTATGCTGAACCATACTTTTTTCCAACTCCTTCATAAAATATTCCTCTACAACCTCCCACCATTCCTCAAACTCTACCTTAGAATCCTTCATCTTGTTCTTTGTCCTCATTAGAGTATATTACTATAACATTTGTTCATAATCCTCTAGCCTTTTCTTGACACCAACTGGATCCAAATTCTTTCTTTGTTCTTGTGCCATCTCCATTGTACTTATATGTGCTGCAGATTCCTTTGATATTCCTTTTTGTCCTCCATTAACTACTGTCTTTCTACCTCTATTGTCTTTTTTCAAATTTCCTTAAACTACAACAGAAACACATTTTTCAAATTTATCAATTTCAAATCTATCATAACATTTTCCCTTTTTTTTTTTTCCTTAGTGCTTTCACTTGACTATCCAAAGCCTCTTGTTATTTATTATGAAGAAACGATGCCTCTATCCACTTCTACTTTGTGGTTTCCCAAATTTAAACCTTCTACTTTAAATCCTGCACTTCTTCCTCCTATGACTTCAGTTG
>Ga0209611_10004383_pt1 | contig 24183 bp, 16 predicted proteins | sample S1TSphgellanicum_3_FD_187693 | JGI IMG/M metagenome (GOLD analysis project Ga0209611, IMG submission 187693) | Host-associated microbial communities from peat moss isolated from Minnesota, USA - S1T2_Fc - Sphagnum magellanicum MG (SPAdes) (version 2) | ecosystem: Host-associated > Plants > Peat...
CAAGTACTTAGGCTTAGATTTTTCTGCCCATTTTTTATTTTTTATTTTTTATTTTGTTTCTTCATTTTTGTTAATTTAAGAGAAGGGGAAAAAAATCCGAAAAAACAAATCCAAAAAAAAAAGATAAAAAAAGAAACAAATACGTAGCAAAATCGGTCTCTGCAGTTCATTTATGGGGAAGCAAATACGTAGCTTTAGATTTTTTCGAAAAAACAAATCCAAAAACAAAAGATAAAAAAAGAAGCAAATACGTAGCAGAATCGGTCTCTGCGACTCATTTCTGGGGGGTTGTAGAATCGGCATCGCAGAGACCGTTAACGGGTCGAAACGCCCTATCTCAGACGGACGGATGGACGGACTAAGAGAAACGCACACACGCAAACACACCTCATGCAAGCAGTTGTGTAGAAATCAAACGGGTTTCCCGGGGGTGCCAGCTCCAGACAAAAATGTTTTTCCCTATGGCCGGTTCTGCAACAGAAACATAAAAAATGATTATGCAGCAAAACGTCACGTCACAGACGAGAAGACCAAGTGAATTTATATATAAGATATAGATAAATACCACATAAACACCAAAATCTTTCATACTTCAAAATTTCAAAATTAGCAAATACCAAAAGTAAGACCAATCCTCCACATTGTTATGGAAAGACATAAATCAATGTATTAACCAACACACATGCACTTCAGAAAATCTTTCAACAACAAAACATTGATTGTAGGCACACTAAACACACAAAAAAAAATTCTTTGTGTTTCTTACTATAAATGAAATAAGTTTGTGATTGCGAATCCAAATTAAGAAAATGGATTAGTGAAGTATTACACTAATGTAAAATTGAAATGTAATTCACTAACCAAAATCATTATGGGACCTTAAAAAATGAAATCAATTCACCTCACCTTAATCATTTCACCTTGGCTAAAGTTATGTCATCATGAAGATAGGTTTGTTTTGATGTTGTTATTAAATAGGTTGCAAGTAATTGGAGAAAGATAGTGTAAGTAGGTTATATGTTATTAAGTAGGTAAATAGATATGTATGTAGGTAGATCTATAAATAGTTATATTATAAATAAGTAAGTAGGTACTTTAATAAGTAAGTAGGCATGTATGTAGGTATATCTATAAGTAGTTATGTTGTAAATAACTAAGTAGGTAGCCGTTAAATAGGTTCCTATGTAACTTATGTAGGCCTTAGGTATCCTATGATAACCTTTAAATAACCTATAAAACCATTGGGGTAGCCTATTGTAGCCCCTACCTAGCCTACCTAGCCCCTATGTAAGCGTACATAACCACTAAGCTAGTTTATGAAGCCCTAATGGTAGCTTGTAATTACCTATTTATAAACCTTAAATTGGCTTATGTTGGCATTAAGTAGTTCCCTAAATAAACCTAGGTAGACCTATGTTGCATTAGGTATGCCTAGGTAGGGCTTAAGCGGGCCTTAGGTTAACCTAGCTTATTTAAACTTACCTAAGTTAAAGGTAAGTTAATTAAAATAGGTTAAGTAGCTAGACTATTTAAGTAGAATTTTTTAAATGTTTATTAAAATGTGATGACAAATTATTTAACATACAAAAAGTTGGTGTAATGGTAAGGAATGTGTCCCTCAAAGTGAAAATGAAAAGATCAAATCCCAACTCTTGCAATCTAAGTTAGGTAACTTAAAGGCCTACATTAGATTGCTTAAGACCCATCAATTTAATTTAAATGGCCTAATTTAGGTTCTTAGCTTAGTCTAGAAATTGAAAGGTTAACATAATGAATTAGATATTAGTGAATTTGAAGAAAACAAATTGTGAATACACTATGTATATGGTAACTGGACCTTATTCCCTAAATGGTTGGCCATTTTTACCAAGGCAAATTTGTTATGTTCACTCAAATTGAATGAACACAAAGTGAACTTGGATTAAGAAGTGGATTAGTGAATAATATTAAATTCATCTAGATTAAAAAAATGGATTAGTGAAATAACATTAAGTTACTCTGGATTAAGAATATGAACTAATGAAATATAACTAAATTATTTTGGATCAAGAAAATGATTAGTGAAATATTAATAAATTTAACCTAGATTAAGAAAATGAATTAACAAAATAATACTACATTAATTTTTAGTGAAATGTTTAATAGCATGCCTTACTAAAATGCTTGGTAAATTGTCTTCTTTGAATTGGTCATTTGTGTTTTGGAAGTGGAAATAAATGTATCACATTTTATTGAAAGTTTAAATTGCATTTTTAAGTTTTTATTAAGAACATAGAATCAAGATGAATGATTTAATCATTTTATTAGTTTAAGTTTAAAACATATTACAAACTTAATGAAAATATATGTAAATGGTTGTATGGAACAATGTGTAACCTTAGTTGGATTTTTTCAAAAGATGATAATTATGGGTAGATATCAAAATTGATTTTTAAATTTGTTTTTGAAAGCCATGATGATGAATTTTAAGAACTATTTTGGTAATTGCTAGGGGTATGTTCTAGTGTTGTTTGATTCTTGATTTTGAAAGGAACCTTCATTTTAAATTTAATTTACTTTTAATGGAACCTTTGGTCTGGTCTTAAAACCTTTTTTTTGGATTTTTTAAATGTTTGATTTTGTTCATTTTCACAAAGAACTTTGAGTCTATCCAATTTAAGACAAGGTACAATTCCATCTCCATCACACACAATTAAACCCAAAAAAATGGTGTAATATTAATTTTTTTTTACTAATACACACAATTCAAAATAAAAATCATGTAATATTACTTATGCATGACCAATCAAATTCAATAGCTTGCTTAAAATGTAAAATCGAATTTGTATTTTTTTCACAATATTATATTCATGTATTTAGAAAATCCGAACTTATTTAGAGAATTTTGTCGTTATAGTTTCAATCATAATTGCTAAATTGATGGTCAACCAACGTCCTTTCCTTCTTGAAACCTAAACACAAATTGATAACAACACCTTCCTTTCTAGCAACACCTCAAAGTAAAATGCAATCTTTTACCACCCATAACATGGGCATGTTTTCTTCCTTTTGAACAACTCATTGAATAACAAATGGTTTGACTTCAAGATTCCATCTTGGATCATTTCCACCATCATACCTTTTATAACATGTTCTTCGACAAAATATTTGAAACCCATCATGCTTGAATTTTATCATGTTCCAACCTTAGAATGATTATTTGGTTTATAATTTAATGAATATTCCCAACTTTTCAATTATCCTCCTTAGTTTCTTCACAACACTTTGGACACGACTAGGATTATCACAACCTTCAATTGCAAGCTTCTTCAATGTGTGTGCACACATCCCATCAACCCTACGAATATCCATCTCTTATGTTGCGCCCATGGCAACGAACACATAAGGACCCATGATGTAGTTCATGACACTTTTATCGTTATTGCACAAGATACTAAATTTCAAGTGGGACAAGAACAATTATATGTGTTTCACTCAGCCACATTCAATTCCTCCCATTGATGAGTTGGCATTGTGTTCATAAAAAATTGAATTCACACCCTAATTGATGTTGTCATAACAAATTCAATGTGTGCGAATTTATTTCTTTAATTTTGCACAACTCAAAGATTTGTTGCCCCTAACACAATTCAAGCCAAAAAAAAGAAGCTATTGTGATTGACATCTCACTAATCAATTTCTCCTTTTAGCAATTGAAATATTTGAATGTTTTCATAAACAAGTTGATGTGTTTTTACACAATTGTGCCAATGATATTTGGAGCTTCAAAAGGTGTCGTGCCCATATGCATGGCCTCATACATGACGACCAATTATGGGCATGCTAATCATGCCTTTTAGGGTTAATGTACATTCTTAAGTTATTGTATGTTATAAGGTATTTTAGGGTTATGGCTTGTTTAGGGTTTTAGCTTGTTGACGACTATATAAAAGGTCAAGCTCTTCCCTTCTTTAGTTAATTTTTCAAGAATTTCTTTGTCATGGAGAGTTTCCTTCATAGTCAGATTGGATTTTTGAATGCTCACAACGGCTATTACACGACCATCATTTATATACACTACGTTTTTTTTTTTCTTTGCAATTTAATACATGAAAATTTCATCTCAACCTCCTCTTGTGCATTATATATATATGTGCATGCATCTTTTTTTTATTGATTAATTTCTGCCTTTGATTGGTTTTAGTTTTTTTGTTCATTAGAGTTTGCTATGGATTTACATCCTTACGACACCGTATGTAATGACATTACACATCACGACAAAGGTTAGAAGACCTTTCCCTTTCTGCCTTAATTAGTTTTTTTTTGTTAGAAAATTTCAATGACATTGCAAAAGATGCAAACATCCTCCTTCTAAAGTCGGACAATAACAATAAGCCTAACTACTTCCCAACTTCCGCCCCTTCAAGACACACCATAACCACGGCCAACCTATTACAAGTAGTTGATTGTTGAGATGACAAGTTTTTAACATCTAGTTTGTGTTACCTTGACATCCTTTAAATTTTTCCTTGTTTCTAATACTTTGTACATTTTCGGAATAAATGGTGTGTGTATAAATAAAGATTTGCAAGGTTTTGAAGATATTTAAAATGAGACAACAACTCCTGGTTCAAGTTTTAGTTCAATTAAAAAAGTAAGCTGATTCTCCAATTAGGTTCCAACAACAATTCCAAAAAAAATTGGAACCCTTAGATCCAGCAACCCTAAAACTTGACCTAGAACCTGGACCTTTACCTGCTGTAATTCCCAAAAACCTGCCCACAATTGGCATGTTCAAGTTTCTAATAACCGCCCAACACTGTAATTTACACACGTTGATTCTTTTTCATAACACCATGCAACATCACACAAACATTCTCAAATCCCCTTAGGATTCCAGCAAAGGAAAGAGGGGAATTCCTCAATGCATCTAGTAGTTCCTCCCCTTCCCATCCCCCACACGTGCCCACCAGCCCTTCTTCTGCATGTCGTGAACGTTCTTATATATGTTCTCTGAAATCTGAAATGTTGGTTCCGCATGCTTTTCTTACTTAAGGTTTCAAACAAGTGTAAAATCATCTAATCCCCAATGGTCGTCAAGTTGTATGCTGGTGGGATTCGTGTTCTTCGTGTGTTGAAGAGGGGTGATGTATTTATAATAATGCTGATCATGCAGTAGTTGGGTTGTTGATGATGATGACAATGCTGATGATGATGCAGTTGTTGTATCTGGGTGCTCGAGTTTTTGATATTAGTATATTTGTTAGATCAAAGGAGGCGGTGGGTCCTTCTGAAAGTGGGTGAACATAACTGCTGCTGCTTTCTTTTCAAAGGTTTTACAGTGTGTGCAAGCTTTTAAGATACATTGGCACAGCAAAGAAGATGATGGGTTACAACAGTTTGGGTCAGAAGACTGCAATTTGTCACTGGAAGAAGTATAACACTCTACTAGTCATTTTAGCGAATATCAGCTGCTGCATGCTAATTAGAATGATGCTTTGGAATCCTGATGGAGTTTGTGGGAACAATTTTGATCTGTTACAACAACATCAGGGCTACCAGATTACATCAATCCGAGAAATGTCGGATGGGAATGGGATTGTTGCACAAATGAAACTTCTCAGAGGAACAGAGATTTTTGGGCCAGACATTGAGAATCTCAAACTGAGTGTCAGGTATGTTTGTATCTTTTTTCCAGACTTTGGCTCCCACTGCTAGAATCAAGCCATGATAGTGCCAGCCAACTTTGAGATCAATGTACGCGCCTCATGACTTGAGACTGTAGGAACTGAGAACCCTAAACCCTAAACCTTGCCTTGCCTTCCTTCTACAGGTACGAGGAAGGTAACCGTCTGCATGTGCACATAACGGATGCGATTGAGCAGCGTTGGCAAATTCCTCAGCGAGTGATACCACGCCCAGTGATTGAAAACAGCCATCTACTACCGGAAGAAAGTACACCAGAACCAGGCACCGAGCACAGAATAAGGAACCCTGGCAGACTGGCCACTGCAAGTACATTAGAGCTACTATACACAGTGCAACCATTTGGGTTTGCCGTGGTACGCAAATCCAATGGAGCAATTCTTTTTGACACCAGACCTGAGGGATCATCACAGGGAGGAGCTGCTGCTGCTGCTAATGAGGCACCACCGCCACCTGGATCTACCATAACTTGTCGTCCTTCTTCCTTCAAGAGAATTGTTTTCAAAGACCAGTACATTGAGGTGGCAACAGCGTTACCAAGCAGTTCAGCCATCTATGGGCTGGGAGAAGGGACGAGACCAGATGGGATGCGTTTAAGGCCTGGCAGGAATTACACTCTGTGGGCAACTGACGTCGGGAGCTGGAACATTGACATTGCCCTGTACAGTGCATACCCATTTTACATGGACGTGAGAAGTGGTGGATTTGCACACGGGGTGTTACTCCTCAACAGCAATGGCATGGATGTGGAGCACACTTACCAGGGTTTGGTGTATAGAGTCATCGGTGGTGTTTTGGATTTTTACTTCTTTGGTGGTCCTTCTCCTTTGGCTGTTATGGATCAGTTTACCTACCTTGTAGGCCGTCCTGCTGCCATGCCTTACTGGAGCCTCGGTATGCAAATGATGCTTTACCCTCTTATAGTGCTGCTCATTTGCTTGAAGCTCCACTCAAGAAGCCACTTGAAACCCCCTCCACCCCATTCCTCAACCTGTTCCACCTAAGGTGGAACAAGCACCCTACTGGGCCTGGTATTCCATGGTGTGTAAAGAACCAGTAGAATTTTTCTACTGTATGTGCCAGGTCCCTTTAGCTCAGTAAAATTTCTGCCTCAATAGAACAGGATGGCACCTTACACACAAGGCTCTTTAGTTTTGAGGAACCTTACATGTAAAGTGCCTTCTTCTCATCTCAAATGAATCACAGCCATCTGTTTATACAAGCAAAATTCTACTGGTTCTTTACACCAGGTAATGACCAAGAATGGGATTGTTCTGGGAATTTGGGTCCCACACTTGGCTCCTGCCTTGTGCGGGGCCCTCATTCCCAGAACAGCTCCTTCTTGGTCCTGGGAATTCAGGTCCAATACTCAGCTCCAGCCTCATGTGGGGCCCTCATTCCCAGAACAGCCCCTTCTTGTTGGTCCTTGCCATACACATCAAGGTGTCTGCCTTTGTGAAATTACTGATATCTTCAAAGCCTTAAAAGACTATCACTGATTCAGCCTCCCATCTATTTGTACTAATAGGTAGACAGGGCAGTGATGTACCACCAGAACTTTGACACTTCTTTCACCGATGTGGTTGTTGTTATGCAGGTCTCCATCAGTCAAGGTATGGATACAAGAATGTGGAGGAATTGGAATCAGTGCTGGCAAAGTACAAACAGGTGAACCTGCCAATAGAGTCCATTTGGTCAGACATCGATTACATGGATGGCTACAAGGATTTCACTCTTGACCCTGTGAACTACCCTCCGGAGAAATTGCGCCCATTTGTTGATCAACTGCACCAAAATGGTCAAAAATTTGTCATGATTCTTGATCCAGGTCCATATCTATATCTCATTCTATATCATAACAATATGTGGTAGCTAACTCTAATTCTTATTGGAAATTACTCTCTCTCTTCTTTAATCTCCCCCCTTGTAAATTCTAGCTGTTGAATTTACCTTCTCTTCCCGGTGGTAATATTACCGCCATGGATTTCAACTACTCAGATGGAAGGTTGGCCACAAACATGTGGCCCAAAAGTATTTCAGTATTGCCTTCTTTCATAAGAGTTTGTCTCAAAGTCGATGGAATGTGATGAATCTCACACTTTGCTTGGGGTGTTGTTGGCACTCATTGCAAAAAGGGATTAAGATTGATGACACATACAAGACGTATGTACGTGGTAGTCAGCTTGATGTGTTCATTATGAATGGGACACGCCGTTACATAGCCCAAGTCTGGCCAGGTGCAACAAACATGCCAGATTTTCTTCACCCAAATGCACAAAAATGGTGGTCAAAGGAAGTGGTTGAATTTCATGACCTCATACCCTTTGATGGGCTTTGGCTAGACATGAATGAGCCTGCAAATTTTTGCTCAGGCCCAAATTGCTACTTCTCCCCTGATGTGAAATGCCTACAAATCGACGAATGCTGTATGGTATGTGATAATACAAACCTCTCAAGATGGGATGATCCGCCTTATAAAATCAATGTCCTCGGAACACATGAACCTATATACACTCGGACTGTGGCCATGGTAGCTGAGCATTATGGTGGTGTGCGGGCTTATGACGCTCACAACATCTATGGCACAACTGAAACGATTGCCACATATTATGCCCTCAAAGAGGTCAGTATTATCATTTTTCCCCCATACACCAAAACATGTTGTTGGCCACGCACAATTAGATCTACACCATTGAAGTTAACATCTGCAAATTTTTTTTTAAATGGAGCAAATGCTCACCAACTTTGAACAATATGCTTTAATTAATTTGGTGCATTTTTTCACCAGCGTTGAGATGTTAGTTTTTTTGAGGATGTGCTGGTTTGTTGTGCTGGGAAATTTATAAGGCAACGAAGAAGAGACCGTTTGTGTTGTCAAGGTCATTGTTTGTGGGAGCTGGGGCTTATGCTGGTCACTGGACTGGTGACAATGGGGCTACATGGCTGGACCTGCAATACTCAGTTGCAAGTATACTGAACTCGGGACTGTTTGGAGTGCCCATGATTGGTGCTGATATCTGTGGGTTCTATTTTGAGACATCTGAAGAGCTTTGCCGGCGATGGACACAAGTTGGTGCATTTCAACCATTTGCCAGAGACCACTCAGACATCCACAGCGGACCACAAGAGCTTCATCTCTGGAAATCAGTCACTGATACAGCAGCACAAGTCTTCTATTGGAGGTATCGCCTTTTGCCCTTCTTTTACACCCTGCTTTATGAGGCACACAATACAGGTGCACCAATTGCAAGGCCTCTTTTTTTTGAATACCCAGAAGATGAAGAAACATGGTCCATTGATGAGCAGTTTCTCCTTGGAAATGCTCTTCTGGTTTCTCCGGTTCTGTCACCTGGCCAAGATGCTGTAACTGCTTATTTCCCGAGGGGAGTTTGGTATAAACTCTTTGATCTTTCAAAAATAGTCATGGCAGTGAAGCAAGGGATGTATGAGCATCTAGAAGCTCCTGCGGACACCATTAATGTCCATGTGCGTCATGGATCTATAATTCCAATGCAAGAATTTGCAATGACGACTGCCGCCACTCGCAAGACACCATTTTCACTCCTAATTGTATTTTCACCTGTATTTGATGTTGCTGCGTTCTGCACTATTCCATATTCCATAGCCTGCCAGGGAATCTATATGGAGTATGCAACTGGCCAGATTTTTCTCGATGATGATGCACAACTCCGCATGGAAGTGAGCCCAGGTAAAGGGACCCTAATCAAGTTAGAGGCAACAAGGAAAGATGGGCACTATGTATTGAAATCTTTGGTCACAGAAGGGTCTTATGCAGCAAAGCAAAGGCTCATGCTTGACAGCATATCTGTCTTGGGTGTTGCTTCACAACCTTATAGTGTCCGAATAAATGGAAAGTTAACATCAGCAAAGGTAAAGATGAATGCAACAACGAATTTGATGGAGCTTTCTGGGCTGAATATCCCAATTGCTAAAAGTTTTGAACTTGCCTGGAAGACTATGCATAGCGAAATTGGTGCTCCAAGCTAGTTAATGCCTGGGGCAGCAAGTCATAAAACCAGAACACACAGGAATTGTGCTTAAGCTTTGTAGAAATCAAATGCCATCTGTGTATAAGATATCCAAGCTGTTATGAGAAAAGTATATGCATGGGAAACATTGTTTTAGAAACCTGAATTTTGAGGGAGCTGAAGGGAAAAAGCTTCATCTCTTTGTCCAAATCAAAGCTTTGTGATAAAAGGACTCGTAACTATAGAATAATGCAGAAAAGCTGAATAGCAGCTTGCTTCAAGTGATCTGCATGCTTTGCCATCAGTGGTTTGCTTGCTACCTGCACATCAGAGAAACTCTGTGATGTTCACCATCAAGGTTGCCTAACATCCAGTCTTTGATGTCTCTTTATCTCAGTTTATGTGCTGCATGAAAATGCCAGGATTGACACATACATGTGAATCTAGCTAGAATGGGCAAAAAGATAGACAGAATTGTCACTGGTTTTTACATTTTGCAATGTCCTCATTTTCACAGACACCTTAAGTAGCTCCAAACCCCAGCTGCATTGCACATTTTCCCAATTGTGGGAACCTGCATATGACCCATGTTCCCACAATAAAAAAAACTGAGCAATTGTGTGCTGATTACATTTGGAACTACAGAAACCCTTGGAGCAAATTTGGGGTTGTAGAGCACTGGGATACTAATATTATAATATTAATGTGGAGTCAGCACCAGAAACTAAAATGCCCCTCCACTGCAATCTCCCTCTCCTTTGTCCTGCATTGCCAAGGTCACTAATGCGCAGGGCCAAACAATGGACATTCTAGCTTGTCTTCAACCCCCCACTTATCTAGTTAAGAACTAAAAATTCACCACATATGTGCAATGTGAAATTTAACTTCACTACCATTAAATGCAAAATTCCAAACTCGTAGATTGAAGAAAAAAGAAGGGGTGGCTCTCTGTACAAGTGTAAATATAAACCTAATCAGAATCCAAAATCTGAAGTCCTGTGCTGCATGTTCTTATCAAGAAAGATTACAACTATGTATTTTATAAACTTCTGCACACACAAGCACTTTGGATACAAGATTGTACATTGAATCTGCAGTCCTCTAGCTAGCTTGGGTCTTTCACTTTTCCTCCACTAATGTCTGGAATCCTGCAACAACACAGAAGACACACCTTTGAATGCAGAGTTTTCCAAACATTCAGTTAAGACTCTGTACAACAACATTTCACCTTACAACTCAGTCACAACACCTTTCAGGAAAAAAAAGTTAAAAAATCTGTGTCAAACTCAAGAGGTCAACAGTTCAGCTTGAACAGGGAAACAATCTAAACTACCAACGAATTATATGCAATTCCCTAAACACTAAACCCTAAACACCAACACGTATTCTACAGAGTACTTGATTAGTCTAGGAGAACGTGAAGAGATATGGGTGAACCTGTGAATCAGCCATAGCACGCCTTCTCTCTACATATGCCAGCCGATCTGTCTCCATCCTTAGTGCGGCAGCTCTTGCCTGCAAAGTCACATGTCATTCCAGATCGACAGGAAAATATAAAAACCTAGATCCCCCAAATCCCCCTCCCCAAAGAAGAAGAATTCCGAAATCCCGCCGGAGATTCTGCACTTTAGACAACCAGTTTGGCACCATTACTGACGGAAATTCAACCAGCCTTCCTTTAGCCACAAACCCAAAAGCCTAAAAAACCTGTGATGAGTGCATGGAATCAATCCGCTGCTTGGAGATGATGGTGGTAGAATTGTAACGCACCTCCTGCTCTTCCTTGAGATCCCGCTCCGGCTTAATCCACAGATAGTAGGCCACAACCCCCGCCACCCCCCATGCCGCCAAGTTCTGAACTCCCATCAGCCCCCCAAAAACTTTCACCACTCTTTCCCTAAACTTCCCCGATGGTAAGCCCCGCGCCATGGTCCCCACCCCCGTCCCCCTCCTCTCTCTCTCACACACACAACACGAGAAACCTCGACTGACAGGATCTCTCCAACCCAGACCAAACTCTCAACCCTAATTTTTAGGAAGCAAAGTGGGTAGTTTTTCGGTAGACATCATCAAACCTAATGGCATCTTCAAACCAGTGTTTTGGCGGTTATTAGAGGGAACAAACAAAATCCACCAAACTCCCACTCCGGGTATCAAGACGGTTCTCATTGTTCATCGTCCATACCCACAATCCCCCCATACCAAATACCCGGTTCTGCTTTACATTCACGGTTATCAAAGCTCTCAATTCCGAAATACCGAGAACCGACGATTCCTTGATCCTATTTTTCAAATACCCGGAACTGGCAGTTCATCTTCGATTTCGAAACCAAAGTTAAATACCCAGAATCGATGGTTATTAAAAAATCAAAGAACTGCCCCCCCCCCACACCATTGGACGGTTATCAAAAACAAGAACAGACCCACAGCGGTTATCAGGGTGGTTCTTAGGCTTCGTAACTGCAATTCTCAGAAAAAAATCAAAGAACCGTGTAACCACCATTCTCGTACATTTGGGAAAAATTAGATAACCGTGTTTAGGCATGTAAGGGAGCTGAAAATACAAAGGAAAAATCCAGGCAGTGCTTTACAGGAATCAGAGAACTGCTTATTCTGGTTGTTTTAGGGGACCCAAAAAAGAAAAAGAAAAATCAGAATCAAAGAACTGGTGGTTTTCATGGAAGAACCATTCAAAAGAAGCAGCCCTTTTAGTCAAACACAACAATCTGTCCCACCAGCTAGAATGGTTATTTGTGAGATGCTTGAATGTTATTGCAAACATTGAAAATAAATGTCGAGGCATTATTGGGGGTTTGCAATGCAAATTTTTCTTTCAACTCACAACAGTCAAACTAATGCACCCATAAGTAAGTACTTCTCCTCCATTATTGTGTCTCATTTGTGTTTATTATTGTTATTGTTTTTGTCTTTGTTTTGTTTGGTGTCATCCTTGAGGTGTATATGGAACTAGATGCGTAGCGTTGAAGTTGTGTTGCAAAAATAGATTCCCATTGTTTTAAGGTTTTCATTTTGAATTGTGAATTCTAAAGTTCATTAAAGGAAAACTTTTATAATTCACTAGTGTCAATTTGTAAATCAGATTTTAGATTTTATTTTTTAAATTCATCGTAAATCAAAATTCAAATGATAGATTAGACTAAAACATTAGTTTGAATGTGCATATGCATGAAGGTTTTGATTGTGATGATGTTCACTTGGAATCTAAGAACTTAACTAAAGATTCTAGGTCAATAGTTGGTTTGATTTCAATGCCAATTGAACCATTTGCATCTTAAAACATTGCAACATCCAATGATTGAAATGAGGAAATAGAAATTACATGGGAGGTTTTGAAGGTTCAACTCATCCTAAATCAAAAAACATGGGTCCCTCGCCATAGGTTGTCTCTCCCTTGCCATTTTTTTGTGGTGAATGATGGTAGTATGCCAAATCTTATTTTGCCTCAAACTATGTGTTGTGTGATTTGCCATTATGTTTGCTAAAATTATAATGTTGGTAATACCATCAAAAGGAAGAAAGTTATGATTTCTTACAACTAGCAACATGATAATACTTCTATGAAAAAACATATCTTGGGTGAGCATCCAGCTATTTGGGACAAGTGGAAAAGTGTTAATGTGGCTTTTGATTTAGAGGAATTGCATTAAAAAATGTCAAAAAGAAATCTGTCATTAGTTATGGAGCCATCACATATCATTTTGGGAATGGTGATCTTTATAAAAGGATGATGCACAACAACAAATAATTATGGAAGACATGTTGTTTGTTATCAAAGCCTATATGCATGTTTTTGTTGTAGAAAGCTAGTGGCTAAGGTGTTTGGTCATGTGTTAGAATTCCCAAGTTGTGTTTCCAAACTTCAAGCAAATGGTTCAACATGTCATCCCTTCATTGGTGGCTAAGACCATGGAATAGTATGTAATTCTCATTTTGGATTCATGTGTTACAACAATAACCTCTTTTGATTTATGGATGTCTAGATCTAGACATGAAATTTATGTGATTAATTTCATAAACTCATTATGGGTGCCTCGTGATGTGACAATGGGACTTTTTGAACCCACTAATACGTTTAGAATTGCAATGGCAACACAAGTCAAGGATCTCCTATCATTATACAATTTATTTAACAAACTAATTACCTATGTGAAGGTGAGAGCAACAATTTGTCCACCCTTGCACAAGCTTTCATTTCAAATTTTAGTTGTGGTCTTTTAGGTCTTATAATTCCTTGGCAATGATCATGTTTTGGCCATGCTTTTAGCAAAACATGCCAATATGCTTTTAATGATATTAAAGTTTCTATTGGTTTCGAGGAAATTAGCTTGAAGCCCATTCAATCTAATGTTGCAAAAAATAATTACATGGACTGAAAAGTTCAACAAAGGGCATAACGAATAGCATATGGCATGCCTTGATGTTGGGTTCTCCTATTAAAAATTAAAAACACTAATGAAGATTAGGTTTACTAGCAAGGTGATTATATTTTAGGAAACCTTGGAATATCATGATGCATCAATCTATGTTATGGGAGGCAAGAAACTCAAAAATTATAAGGTTGTGTGCCGGATACACACACATGGGCAATTTGTAAAATGGTTGCCAAAACTATGTATCCTATTTTGAAGCAAAAATCCTCAATTAAACTTAAGGATATTGGTTACTTTTTGATGCCCTAAATGTTGCCCTTTCAATTAGTGTTGTATGCAAAATCAAATTTAGCAATCTAAGATTACCCCCCCTCAATTTTCTAAAGGGGATTTTGAATTTTAATTAGGGGCATTGTGAATGCATATGATGGAAAAAGTTTAGGTTGTATTGGTTCCATTTCTGGCATTTACATCTTCTTACAATGCTAGTAAGGCTCACAACATGTCGGCATTCATGTTGGACCTGTGTTTTAAATCCCTTGATGTGGTGAAACTATTTTTTGGATAGGCAAATGTGATACAATTTGTGGTTAAGTATGATAACAAAACTTTAATGCCATTGTTGGTGGTTGCTTTTCATTTTCTAACCCCACCACTAACGACTTGACTAAAGCAGCACCAATTGATGATGATTCCATCTTTGGGATAATGACCTTAAGTGCAACCACTTTGCATGAGTTGTTGAAGAATAAATTGGGCTTATTTTGCCATTTGCATGTGAAGCCAAAAGATTATTTACTACTCCTTGACTTGGTGGAAATCCCATGAAACACAATTTACAATTTTTTTTTCATGACTTGATATATCATGAAAATTCCTAAGTCCTAGATTAAAATTGAAATAACTTCTAGCATAACTTGAGTGTTGACAAGCCTCTAGTGTTGTAGGTTGGGAGTTGACAAATTGGACAAGCTAGTGATGATAATGAAAAATTGATCAATTGATGCAAGATCAAATTACCCACAATAATGGTAGTTCATTAATGAACTCCTTATGGAAGAGGCAAATATCATTGATGAAAATGATACACTATTGAATGCAACTAGTTATTTAAATGTTGATGATGAATTGGAATGATGGATGTGAATGTTGATGAGCATTTTGCTCTATTTTTGGTGGACTTGCTTTGCCATTAAATGGATTTTTGAAGTGTTAGCCCACATGGCTAATTGTATTGGTTAGTTAAGCTAGCTATTTTTAATTATGTATGGGATCATTTTCTTGTTTTCAATTCTCTAGGAATTGGGTAAAATGTTCAATGTCCCAAACACATTTGTTTTGAAGCTTATTATACTAGTTGTTAAATCTATTCAATTTTTTTGTTCTAACTAGTTGTGTGCAAATGTGGATTTTATAGTGATTAGCAAGTGGAGTTCCTTGGCCAACTTTGCCTTTACCCCTACATTTAAATAATGGCATACCATTGTATCAATGGACTTCCACTTCCCTTAATCTATGGTTTAACAAGAATTACAATAGTTGAAGTGATTATGTTATTTTGGCAAGTCTGCAAAGTGGCCATCCTCAAGAATCTATCATGGTTTTTGATATGTTTGGGGTGAAGTCTCAATACTCCTTCATTTGTATTGTCAAAGAATTCACATTACAAGCCATTGTGGGGTCAAGGAATGTCCAAATCACTTATGGAAAAATGTTTGACCTTCATGACGTTTTTCTAGGATCTCACACAATTGGTATCATTTTTCTTTTTAGATCACAAGATCATGATAGAAAACCAAAATCTTGAAACGTGAAATGTGAAATTCAAAAATGTGAAAAAATGATAATAAGAAAATATTAAATGTGAAAAAATGAAAAAAAGACAGAAAATTGTTCCTTAAATTATTTTTTAATAATTGACCTAGGTACAATATTGATTGATTCTCAACAGGGTCTTACAAAAATTAACCCATAGCATATCAACCAATTTTTACATGTAAAATAAAATAAAATTGATACCCTTATTGGTTGATTATTTCAACAAGTTGATTTTAGGCAAGTAATAGAAAATTTGAAAAGTCTTAATATTTGATACCTTGTGTGGAATTGAAAAAATAATTTTTTTGATAACTAGTTCGGTGGATATTGAAAAAAATCAAGAACCGGCCAACATTGATTATTATTACCCACCTACCTATTGTTTAAATTTTACCTACCTAAGAGAGAAATGGATTTTTATGACAAGCCTATGCAATTATTTTTTAATCAATTACATCATATGTAATTGAAAGTCCGTTAGTAGCCTTAGACAAATCGCATGTGTCGTTATTGCAGATGACAAATGAAGTAAAAGTCAACATATATAGTTTCATCCATATGTGAAACATATGGTTTATGCGATTGCCTTGCAACTAATATGTGACTAAATTGGTTGGGCCTCACATTGTGCCATGTGTATAATTAACAACAAATCTCAGTATGACACATGGAATGTTTATTAACATAGGGAGGCCTAGCCTAGACTAATAAAGTGTAGTCTTTAGTAAATTAAAAGGTGACACATGGCAATTTATAGGCAGTCTAAGGAGGTGTATGGTACTTAAGCCTAATCCACCTAGGTAGGTTAGTAAATTGGCCTATTTATTTACCTACCTAGCATAGGTAGGTACGTCTAGGCTAGGTAGGTAGTTAAGTAACCCTAGTTTAGGAAGTAGGTTAGGTTGTTAAATCCCATTTTATTTCAAGTTTAGCTTTTAAAGGTCAAGCCTATTTGATTGGCTCATCCCAAATGGCATTTGGTGTTTAATGTTCTTTGTGTATTTTCATTGTTATAATGCACTTACTTATATAAATTACAAACTTGAAAACAAAAACAAAAAATATGGGATAGGTTTTCGGTTGCAACCTAGTTACTTGTATTAACAACTACATATTAATTAACAACTACTAATTAACTAACTAAATTAGGTTAAGCTATCTTAAACTACATATTTAGGTCAAGTTAAAGTATGTTAAATTATGTTAGGCTAGATATTTATGTTAAATTAAAATAAGTTAAGTTAGGTTTAAAGTACATATGTAAGTAATTAGGTTAGGTTAGGTATTTAACTTAGGTTAGGTACCTAGGTTGGGTTAAAGTAAATTAAGTTAAGTTATGTTAAATTATACTAGCTTGGGTACTTAAGTTATGTTACGATATATTAAATTAAATTAGGTTAAGTAACTAGGTTAGGTTTAGGGTTTAAGGTAGATTAGGTTAAACAAAGTACATATGATAAAATAGGTTAGGTTATACACTATGAGAAATTGTGTCCTTTGCAACTTGTTTTATGTAGTTAAAAAATGTCCTTTGTAACTAATTTGCAACTAAAATTAGTTACAATGGACACTTTTTAATTGCATAGGACAAGTTACAAAGGAAATGATTTCTCACCTAAGGTATGTTAAGCTATGTACATACCTAGCTTAGCTTAGGTTAGGTACCTAGGTTGGGTTGGGTTAAGCTAGGTACTTAAGTTGAGTTAGGTTAAGTTATGATGTTAAGTTAGGTACTTAAGTTGAGTTAGGTTCGGTTATGATGTAAGCTAGTTACTTAAGTTTGGTTAGGCTAGATTATATTATGTACTTAGGCTAGATTACATACCTAGGTTGGGTTAAATTAGATTGCCTAATGTATTTTTCTCCTTATGCATATATTTAATATACACATTAACATACCTTTAATTTACTTTATAAATACAACCATATACACCCATATAATACAATAACCCTATACATTTTTCATATATATATTTTTAACTATTACACCTTAGAATTTATACCCCTAGGGTTTAAACCCACCCCACACTGGTGTAATTAATTTTGGTCACTATTCAATAATGGGTCATACATGGCTGTTCTTGGATGAAAATGTTATTAGATGTTGCCCACATGGAAGAATTTTTATAAAAAAAGTTGCAATGTATTCATAAGTATGACCAAAATTACTAAATAGTTGTAAAAACAACCGAAACTAGTTGTAAATAACATATAATTGCATATAGTTGCAAATATATGGGCTACATTTTTGCCTTTTTAGTGGTAGTTAGGTAAATCATAATGTAAGAAAAAGGTTGGTAGGTATTTATAGGTAGGTGGTTGTTAGGCTAGGTAGGTAACGAGGTTTCAATATTGTAATCTTCTATGTGGTGGCATTTTTCAAGGCATATTTTTAAATTTACAATTAATAAATCAATCTAATAACCCATGTTGAGTAATATGGGACATTGGATAAGTCCTTCATGATTGCATTTGGAATGATTATAGTCATGAAAAATATAATCCTTAATGGTGTTTGCAAACTAATGCCATGAAAACAATTAGTGGCATAATGACATGGTCATTTGGACAATAAAATCATACAATCATTTACAATCATACATGACATAAATAATTATATTTTTATTCATTTATGTAGTCATAAAGACCATGTTTTGGTATATTGTTAATGTTGATGGGCAAGGACACAATAGTGTTACATCTTAATGAATGGTTATACAAATGTGTCATTAGCATAATGCATTTAATTGATTGATTTCATAAAATTTTAATTTAATATGCCCCATGTACCAAGCTCCTCCACATCACTTAACTATTCATAATGATTTTATCATCCATCCTCTTCAATGTCTATGTTTCATATTTGTTTATTCCTTGTATCACAATTTCCTAGAAGTATTATGAAGGCAAAGAATATTGAACATTTTTCCTTACATTTTTAATATATGTATAAACCATGATGTATGTGCTTGTACACCCCATCAATATGTGTTTCAAGTTTTGAGGTAAATTTGTTTCACACATTAGTTCAATTAATACGCCAATTTTATGTGTGTGTTTCATCATGTAATGCAAACCATAAAATTGGTGACATATTGCATCTTTTATACATTTTTTGAACCCAAGACCATTATTATTAAGTTTTTCCTTTGACTTTATTTCATTTGCCTTGTGTGGAGTTTTGAGGGTGTTGTTTCTTGTAGCTTCATATCCTAATTTCATAATGTATTTGTGGACATTCCTTTTCCATATTCATTTGTGTCTCACAAAAATTTGAAGAACAATTTTTTCTTACATCAATCATGTGATTACTCCTTCCCAAGGGGAATTTTAAATATACATCAAACATTCCCTTCCCCTTGGTTCCCAAAATAACCACTTCACCCACTTTAACATGCTTTAGCTTGAATAAAATTCCTTTTTTTATAAATTTGTTTCTAAAAATTTGTTCAAAGAAAATGTAAACTTTAATAAGTCTTGGATTGAACTTGCATAAAACTTCTTTATTTTTTGGAAATAAATAAAAAATTTAATCATATTTCATAGGGAAGAATAAACTTGGATGGAACTTGAAGAAAATTCTTCGTTTTCTTTGTACTAAATTTTTCATTTTTTCATTTTTCATAGGAATGTGTAAAGTAAACAATTCCTATTGAGCCATGGTCATGACCATGATCTCTTTTACATCTATTGCAATTTTCATGACACACATTCATATGACATTGAAAAACCCATACTGATTTTTCAATAGTTGCAACCAAAATTTTCACTATATTTTTAATGAAAATTTTGATAATGATGAAAATTTCTTACTTAAGGCATTTGTTGTGACATTTGATCTTTGCTACTATACCCACGAATGATAATTGATATATGTTTATTGAAACAATTAATTTTTTAATGAACCCGATAGTTTTGATTTAATTTTTTTAGAATTTGGACAATAATGAATAAATATACTAAGTCTTTAATTTGTTTGTGATGTTATTGAAATATATCCCTGGTTTGGATTGTCCTTTATACAGGGAAAGTCTTGAGTTCAATTCCTTAAAATTTCAACAATGTAGTTTTAAGTTTTTTTTTTTTTTTTGGGTACGTCTTTTTTTAAATTAAGTATTTCCAAACATTAATTATACCTATTTTTTGTCCCACAAGTTGTTGACATTTCAAAGCCCATTTCAAGTTTTCATTTGCCCATAAATTCTACATATTCATATCTAGATTCTTAGTAGGGTGAATGCAACTTTAAACCTCCCCCAAAGAAAAACATGCAAAATGTTGGTTGAAACAAAAACAAGCAAAATGTTGGTTGAAATATTTATGTAAATTGGAACAACAATTCTTTTCATTACCTTGGTGTAGGTGGGCATTGGTAGGTTGTCATTGTTAGACTCAATGACATGACCAACCCATTTTCTATCTTGTCATAATTTTTATTTATTTTGTATTTGACTTAATTTTTTTCTTTAATTGTGTCCACATCTATATAAATTGTGAAAATGGTTGCAATATTAATATGAAAAAAAAAGTGTCAATATGTAGGATCTTTGAAGCAACTTGTGTTTAAGTGCGAAGAATTTTTTGGTAATAAATGAGATAAATTATTAGAATGAATAGTTTTTTCTTGACTTATTTTGAAATTAACTAAAATATTCAATTAATGTGTTAGGCTTGATAGGGTTGTAAAACTTGTATGAGACTAATTATCATAACATGGTAGTTTGAATTCTTTTGTTTGATTTTTTTCAAGTTAACTAATAGTTAAATTTTGTAATATGATTCCATTAAGTTTATAAAAATATAAGAACACCGATAAGAACAATCATCATTATTTAATAAAATGAGTAAGTGAATTAAGGTTTAAATTAGGTCAAAAATTTCAACCACATTGCACATCAATTACCAACAAATTTTTAACCCTATCTCCATGCAAAGACAAGGCTTACAAAAGGTGTACAATTTGCTTAAAAAATTCACACACATATTGTTGAATAGCAACATCCTATCAAGTTATTTTTATCAAGATTTTTGAAATTTTAGATATTTATGCTTCATGCACTTAACTTTTGGAACTATGAGATAGTTAAAAAAAGAGTCAGTTGAAATATCCCATTGCACGTGATGATCACATGAAATTAACATTTTACATGGAATGATGAACTTGGACATATTATGACAAGTTCCATCTCCATGTGAGATGTTCATCTCTTATTTAAAGAGGAAGCCAAAGCTCACAAATGAATCCAAAAATTTGTAACAACTTGTGTGATATTAAGGTTGAGCTGAGCAAAGAGTTTGTTAATTATTATATAATATTATTTATTAATTTCTTTCTTATTCTTTCATTGTTCCATTGTCAATTTCTAACAAACATGGAGGGTCCTTGGAATTGGCTTGTGTGAAGTCTGAAGAAAAAAGCTTTGTGACAAATGACATTAATTATTAGAATTGGTAGTTGAAGAATTGTTTTTGTTTCTGACTTAAGTTAATTAGCAGTTAAATGTTGTAATAGACTTTCATACCTCTTGTAAGAATTTCAGTTCTGGACCGGCGTCAGTTAGTAAAACGAGTTAGTGAATTAGGGTTTCAGTTAGTAAATTAGGGTTGGAGTTAGGTCAAAGCCTCCGGCCGCTTTGCACATCCCTTCTTTCGCTGTGTGCTCGAAGCTCATCGGCGTTGTTGCTGCTCTGCGCAGCGTCTTCTCGGATTCTTCAACTTCCTCGGCGGTTCTTCGCGTTTCATTCTTCACCATGGTACGTGGATTATTACCTCGCACGAGTTTTGCTCATTTTATTTTTTTTCCGGTTCTTGTGATGGGAAATTTTCGCTTAGAATTGTCTTGTTTTGATTTGCGTCTGGGAGTCTTTTTTTTTTTTTGGTTGCCGTCGTTTTCGCCTCTACCGCCTGCGGAATGCAAGGATGGCTCCTTTTCCGTTTCGATTGCGATACCTGGTGCACTTGGGGGGCGGGGGGATCTAGCATCAGATCCTGACATTGGAACGTATTTGCAGAAGTTCTTGACGTTTGTTTCACCGTTAGGGTTGCAATTCCTGATCAGTACCGCGTGTACACACCATTTGGTCTAGGATTTAGGTGAACTGTGAATGCATGCTTTCTTTGATTTCCGAAATTTCCTGCAGATAAATGTGTGGGTTTGAGGACCCGTAGTTTTCATATGGATTTTGGTAATGGACACTACAGGGGCGCGTGAGAACTAAGACGGTTAAGAAGGCTTCAAGGGTCATCATTGAGAGGTACTACTCTCGGATGACTCTTGACTTTCAGACAAACAAGAAAATTGCTGAAGAAGTGGCAATCATTCCATCAAAACGCCTCCGCAATAAAATTGCAGGATTTGCAACCGTAAGTCCCTCTATTCCTTCTCTAAGAGCTGGTAGCTTTCTATTCTTCCAAGTCAAGGGTCCCTGCATGATCTAGCTTTAGGGAGGAGGGCATTCAACCAGGTGGGTATGATCTATGATCATTTCAGTGGCAACAGGTTTTTCTCTTGCTTTTTGTAAATCACAAACTTGCTGTGTCATGGATATTACTGCAAGACAGTAGAGTTTTTTTTTGGGGTGATCAATTTTTTCACGATTGTAAGTCGTGGGAGTGTGTTGGGGTGCAGCACTTGATGAAACGTATTCAGAGAGGTCCAGTGCGTGGAATTTCTCTGAAACTGCAGGAGGAAGAGCGTGAGAGGCGCATGGACTTTGTGCCTGAGGAATCTGCCATCAAGACAGATGTGATTGAGGTAGATTCCATTAAATGTTATAAGTTACAAGCACTGATCTTTACCTGAACTCCCAAACTAGCATGCCCACTCGTAGTAGCTGAGTAATGTCTTCAGAAGGTAGTCTACACTACCCTTCTGTCAAGCAGAGTGCCATGCTTGCTGAGCTGGTAAGCACCAGAGAAAGGTAAAAGGCAGATGGTAAATGGGCTGGGAAGAAAGCCTACAGCTTGCTGCAGATGACAAACTCCAGCTTGCAGTGCAATTATCAGATTTTTAACCTCAAATCCTCAGTCACTACAGGGAAACTTCAGGCTTTATATTTGGGTATGAGCCTGAAAATTTAGGGGTACTTTTGGAGACTAGAAATTCTATTAGAGTAGCTTTCTCTGCTCTACAAAGGGTGCAGTGGAGCAGTCTTAATGATTCTTTCGGGGGGGGGGGCTGAACCAACAGGTGGACCGGGAGACCATTGAGCTTCTTGCTGCTTTGAACATGCCCCAGCTTCCTGGTGTTGTGCAGCAAGTGAGTTTACTTCTTTGTTCTCAAATTCTTTTCTCATCCCTCTAACAGCCGCACTTGTCTTTGTGCAAGAATGCATTGCTATTGTTACTTTTTTCTTTGCAAGTTCCTGCTCTTAAAAGTTCTCCATGTTGTGTCTCTTCTCTTCCTCATTGTTAAATTTCTTCTCTTTCTTTTGTTCCTCTCTCTTCTTGGTAAACCTTTAGAAAGTTGACTGAATAAGATGCATTACACTAAAGAGAGCGCTCCTCTAATGTTCAGAGAACTGTTGGGGGTCACAAAATTTCTGAAGTCTCCACTGTATAAGGCACAAAAGTAACTCAAGGAAGTGTGAAAATACTATAGTTATGTTGATGCTTTGCTCCTGAATGCTGAAGTTAGCCATGATCTCCAAGAACTCCATGGAACTGATACTGGTTCTGGTGGGGATTTTTCTGATTGTGAGCAGGCTGCTCCACCACCCGGTGGTGGATTTTTCAAGCCACAAGTGGGTGGATTCCAGGGTGGTAACTTCCAGGGTAACAAGACCAGAACCTAGATGAGGTTGTTTTTGCACATTTAATACCAGGCTTGTCTTCTTTGTGGAAAGAATGCTCTTTAGTTTTTTTAAACCCCGAGTTCCAACTTTGGAAGTGACCCTTAAGTGATTCTTGGTACTGAAGATTTATACCCTTCACCATGCACTTAAGATTTGTGTTGGTGTATTTGTCAAGTGCTATTTGTGGTTGATTGGTAAGGGAATCCTGATATGGTATTAGTGCAACAGTGAGTACCTCTGGAGTTTTTTCCTTGAATATGTGTTTGTCACAAATTAACAGCTTTATTTACAAACATGTGCAATGGTCCTCCCAAATGTGCAAGCAACTTACTGAACTTGATCATCAATGAGGCTGCTGTTAAGCATCTAGAGGTAAAGCTATGCAATTGGTGAGAATCCTGAGAGAATTTCTGCTTCTTTGAAATAGCAGAATGTGGATATGTATACCTCCTTATCTTTGAGCTGCTTTGTTTCCATCAAAATCAAGACAGCGTGAGCAAAGAATCA
>Ga0209611_10004385_pt1 | contig 24166 bp, 28 predicted proteins | sample S1TSphgellanicum_3_FD_187693 | JGI IMG/M metagenome (GOLD analysis project Ga0209611, IMG submission 187693) | Host-associated microbial communities from peat moss isolated from Minnesota, USA - S1T2_Fc - Sphagnum magellanicum MG (SPAdes) (version 2) | ecosystem: Host-associated > Plants > Peat...
CATCCCGACACACATTGCCAAAATGTCACCCAAAATAATTCCAAAAAATAAAAAAAAGAAATATATGAGCAAGCACAGGGGCCATTACAATTCTGTAAGAAAATATTTAAAGCATCATCATCATTACCATCATAATCATAATTTACGACGGCAAAGGAAGTAAATAAAGCCCTAAGTAATGGTTCAGACCCCCGGCTCCTCCCCGTCCCTTCCCCTTATGGCAAGTTCAAAGTTCAAAGTATCAACAAGATGTCTATTTTTCAAAATTTTATAAATGGAGTTTAAATGTAGTTTTGGGAACACTTTCTACAATAAAAAGTTATCTTAAGGCAAGAAAAAGAATTATGGAAACTCAAATATTTTTTCACCATGCAAAAATGTAATCTTCAAAAAAATCCTCTAGAAGAAACCAAAATGCTTCAAGATATTAGAACTTTATAACTAATCTCAAGTTTCAACACAAGCCAAAATATCATCTTTCAAAAATCCTCATATAAAAATAGACCTATTAATGTTACCTAGGGGCCTATAAAAATCCCTTAAGCTACTACACTCTATAATGAATCTAAACACAATAATCCTTGCCTTGGTAGGCTCGGCCAACAAACGTGTTTTTGTCACCTGCAGCCCCTTCTCTTAGCAATGCCCTGGTCCTAGGTCCTTACTGTACACTTCTTGGCTTTTGGGGGGAGGGGGGAGGTGGGCGGGGGCAAAGGAGGAATGGATAAACATGCATGATGGAAGGTGAAAGGAAAGAAACTCGGGAATCAAATACCTATTCGGATTTCAATCACCAACTTGCTTTTGATGATGTCGGTCGGGGTCCTTGCTTGCTCTTGCATTTGCAAAAAAGTTTTGTTGTCGGTTTTTTTTTCCCAAACCGATTGAAGTTCGAAGTTTATACCACAATACCTTCACAATAGTTTAGACACATCTTTAATGAATAAATAATTCATTTTGAAAATTTCATTTAAAAATAAATAAAATTTGAAACTTTCAGTATTTTTCTTCACAATTTTTTTTGTCACTTGAATTTTTTAGAAATTTCAACATTTCTGAAAGATAATATAATTATTGTTGAAGCTACCAAGGTAGCCAGGGTATATAGAACTATTTTTCTTTGATACGAGGAAGTGTGAAGATCTCATTCTGGCCGCAAAGTTACGGATGAAGAAGCAAGGAAGGACACTTGAGGTGAGGAGGTCAAGACTATGATCTCACTTTGGTGCAAAAGGGAAAACAAATTTTTCTTTTTCAAAAGTAAGCATTAAAGTATAGTACAAGGGCAGCTTCAACACACGTATGTAGAATAATTAATTAATTTTGAAAATTCATGTCAAAAATAAAATATTTTCAAAAGATTCTTTAATTTCCTTCCCAAAATTTTCTTTGTTCTTCGGAATTTTTTTCTTTTTTTGAGGGGAAAATTTCAACATTTCTGAAAATAATATAATTAGTGTCAAAGCTGCCAATGATATATGGTATTGTGGTACATCCAGGTCTTACAAATTTCTGTCTTCTACTACCATCAATTGTTTTTTTCCTTCTTTTTTGCCCTTTTTTGTGGGTTTGTTTTGGCAGCAAGCTCTTCCACCCCCCCCCTCTCCCGCCCCTTTGAAGGATCAGGTGTCGTACTAGTTTTGGTACGTATATTGTAAATTTTGGTGGTGGGTTTTGGTACTTTTTGTAGCTCCAACACCACGATGATGCTGATGATGATATTGTTATTTTTGTATTTATTGCAGCATGCGACCATTCGTCTCAATTTAGGGCGTCTAAGGGTCTCTTTCCATTAGGTTGTTATGATCACAGTAGTTACACACACAGTGTGTGTGTGTGTGCGTGCTTGGATCTAATGGGAAGCCACTGATATAGGGCCTTTGTTTTCTTGTCGCTGCAGGGTAAGTTCGTTCTGTTCTGGTTTGATATCGTCTGATTTCGCACTTTATAACACGTTTGCATCGAGATTTGTAATCTGTAGCCATTAGCTCATCCTCCCGTACTGCAGATGTTTTGAGAAGAGGAAGAAGAAGTAAGTTGCTTCTAAAAAGTAGCTTGGAAGTTCTGTTTCTTTTGTGCGTGTAAGTAAAAGTACTTAGCAGTCTGCAGATGAGGAGAGAGAGAGAGAGACACACACACACACACACACACAGAGCAGGGAGCTGCTGGTCGGTCGACAAATAAGAAGAAAGTCCCCAATTTTTTTTCCTTATTTGAGGATGTTGTGCAGTTGTTGTAATCGATTTTTGTTTTTTTGGGTGTTTTTGGTTTCAGTAAACAATAAGGATTTGTAATTTCGACAGTAAAGATATGGGAATATACAACACCCGAAAATTGGCTACAGTTAAAATTCTTGTATAAGAAGAAGAAGAAGAAGAAGAAGCTAGAATTGTTGTATAAGAAGCAGAAGAAGAAGAGGAAGCTAGAATTTTTGTATAAGAAGCAGAAGAAGCAGAAGAAGAAGAAGCCAGCTGCTATGGAGAACTAGATTAAGCAGAAGATGCTGCAGGTGGTGCAGCTTCTTGTTGCTGTGTTGTGGTGATCATCAGCTCGATCTTCTTCATGTCGCACGGGAGTAATATATCGGTGGTGACTACAATAACTCCTTGACCATGGGAACCATGAAATCAATAAGTTCGGTATGGGTTGTGACGCAGTTCTGCATCACGTCGCTGCTGCTACTAACAATGTTAGCAAGTAGTCGCAGTAGCAGGAGTAGTACTACTGCACAGGCGGCGACAGGAGCGCCATCACCAGGACCAGTAGCTTCTTCTTCTCCTGTTGCAGCTCCACCAGCGCAGAACAACTCCACCGGGTTCTGTGAAGCGTTTATTGTTTCCTCGGACTACACCTGCTCCGAATACATGGTGGGTGGTTGTTGTTGTTGTTGTTGTTGTTGTTGTCGTTGGTGTTCCAAGTGTACTTCAGGTCTTCAGCTGCAGTTGTGAATATTAGATTGGCAGCAGCAGCAGGTGCGAGCAAGATGGGTGACGAGTCCGCAATTCCTTTGCGTGGGTGTAGGTGGAGACTGTGGATGGCTATTTGCTTGCGATTCAACGCATTGCAGCAGTGGCGGCGCCGGCAGCAAAGGGACCCGCTTTCTTGTACCACGGCATCATGGAGGTCGTTACCTAGCTATACATCTCTAGTCCCTGCAGCTCTCGTGCTTCCTTCAATCGTTCGTGTCACTCTTCAGAGATTGCAGCTAGTGAACTGACGACAGGTTTCAGGTTCCAGCTGGTTGCAGCAGGTCTGCTGGGACCTCAAGATTCTTGGCTGAAAAATGTGGCCGGACGATCGAGCATGATGAGTCTCTGCTCTTACAATATACGCATAATATAGAATAAAAAAGTGACGCGATCTGTGGTTGGTGTGTCCGGCGCGCATGCAGGGAGGAGACATTTGGGTGTTGAATCCGGGTGAGGAGTCGCTAGCCTTCTCGCTAGCAAACGCGGGATACGAAGTTTGGATCGGTAATACTCGTTCCACCATCTACACCTTCGGCCATGTTCTCTATCAACGACAGCAGAAGGTAATGAATCTTATCTGAGAAATCTTCGTGAAGTGCCCAGCAGCTTCACTGCAAAGCGGGTCAGAGTTTAATTAGTGGGCGTCGAGCTCAGGGTTTAATTGTCTTGGAGCTCAATCTGGCTTCATGACCTTGGAGCTCAATCTGGGTTTAGTGATCTTGGAGCTTAGACTGCTTCAATGGTCTTGGAGCTTAGGGTTTAATGATCGTGCAGGAACTTACTAGGGTTTAATGGGCTTGTTGCCTAATCCTTGCAATTTGGTATCTGTGCATTCATCACCTGAAACCCAGACAGCATGCTCTGCTGAAGCTTGAGATTTCTGGTTACTTCTAATTTTGCTCATAGTGATCCAGAATTACCCAGGAATTTGTATGCTCAGATCAGATACAGATCACTAGATAACCACCAACAGGTTTCGAGTCTGGTTGCTGTGCACAGTCCTTCAAATTTTTGTAGCAGATTATTGTGACTGTTCCAGAGTCGCCATGGAGATGATAGCTTCTTTGATTTGAGTATCTATGTGCAGGAATTCTGGAACTGGAACTGGGATGATTTGGTTTCAAAGGACTTACCTTCAATGCTATATGCAGTGTATAATCACACTCAGCAACCTCTCTTCTATGTTGGCTACTCGCAGGTGCGTGCATGTTGCATAATCCAAAGTCAAATGTTTGTAGCCAGTCATCTCTCACAGACAGGTGCAAATTATGTTGCATAATCCAAAGACAAATCTTTTGTAGCCATCTTTTGGTGCAGATGTGCATTGTTGCATAATCCAAAGACATTTTTTGTAGCCATCTCTCGCTCTCAGATGTGCATTGTTGTGTAATCTAAAGACAATTTTTGAAGCCGTCTCTTGCTTGCAGATGTGCATTGTTGTGTAAATCTGAAAGACAGTTTTTGTAGCCATCTCTCCCAGGTGTGCATCTTGCACAATGGAAACATGATATCCACCCTCCACCATAAAAATTAGTGGTAGAATGAATTGGAATACAAAGCAAATGTGTCCAGACTTTCTCTCTGTCTCTCTCTCTTGTGTAATGAACTTGATGTTGTAGAATTGAATGTGATTGATTTTTGTATGTTGTGATGTGCATCAGGGTTCAATGACAGCATTTGCAGCATTTTCTCAAGGGCCTTTAGTGAATCTGGTTGCAAAAGCCGCGATGCTGAGTCCAGTCAGTCATGTGAACCATATCACGTCAGCTGTTGCACTTGCAGCATCGTATTTGTATGCTGATCAGGTGCCACTGCTGCTTCTCAATTGTGACAATAATTTGTGGCTCTCACAGATGCCCACTCTAATTTGCACCTTGCAATTTTTTTCTACTTACTGTGCCCATCATTTTTCTCTAGAGATCCAGAGCTGAACAGAATTGTTAGCTCTAGATGAGTGAGTACATCACACTTTACATTATGAATTTTCTTGGGGGGATTTTGCAGTAACCCAAATTTACTCTGAAGAAAAATGTGGACTTTATTGTTTTAACAGATTTTGCTGGGAGCAGGTTTCTTTGAGTTCAATTTGTACGGGTATGACTTTTATCAACCTTCTCTGTGCAAGTCCAGAACATCTACAAAATCACAAGCTTTTCTTTCTGTACTATGGAATGGTGAATCCCCTGCCCATTACATTGGGTGATGTGCCAGGTGATCGAGTTAGGGTGAGCTAGGTGGTGCCCATTATACCTAACATAATGGGCAAGGGTGAAACCATTCCATGGCATTAAGGTCTGGAGGGGCGATGGCAGATTCAATGACTTCCTGAAAAATTATCTTCAACAGACATATTTTGGTCACTATAATGAGTTGATGATGATCATCGAAAGATTATGCCATATAATATGGTCAAGAAAATGACATAATCTGCGCCCCCCCCCCCTCAAGACCTTAATGTTTGTAGTTTTGCACTAGTTTCTGAGAGGGGTTTTTTATTTCTTACTTGTAAAATGCAGTTGACACCTGACAACTAACTCTTCTTTTTCTTCTTCTTGTAGTAGAAGGAAATGATAAAAAATGTGTACAAATTCTGTTGCTTTTTGCAGTGAAGCAGTTGCCAAGTTTTTAGACATTGTGTGTACATCTCCACAAGTAGATTGCACAACTGACCTGCTCAATCAAATTACTGGTAAGGGTTTAGGAAGGAGGAGGAAGAGGAAGAGGAGAGGTTTTTGTAGATTTTTCTGAAGAATTTGGAATTTCTTCAATTTTGGAAACTGGGCATGTGGCTTTTGCTTCTTTAAAATCGGTGTGTCCTTATGTGACAGGTCCCAATTGTTGTTTAAATGAAACGAGGATGCCATTATATTATCTTTACAGCTTTCAATCCACCTCCATGCAAAACATTGCACAACTGGCTCAAAGTTGGTATTTCTTCCCTTTTTTTCCCCCATTTTCTTTCCTTCCAAAGTTGCTGCTCCCCAAGCACACGATAGGTTAAGACCCAAATGTAATTCGGTACTTATGCCTGTCATTGATGATGCTTGGCATTAAATAATTCCTGAAAACAATGAAATTATTGAGTTATATCTTTGCTGGAATTCTAGAGAATGAAACTGAAGTATGAATGTGAAGGTGAGGATTTCTTTGCAAACTATATACTTCATGTGAAGGTGTCACTGTGGAAGTTGCAAACTATACTGACGAGAATGCTGGGACAATTGCAGTGGTGCGCACAGGAGGGTTTGGTTTGTATGACTATGGGTATTTGGGGAACCTCATGAATTATCACTCATTGTCACCACCTCAATACGATTTGTCAGCAATTCCAGCTTCACTCCCAATGTTGCTGGCTCATGGTGGCAATGACACCCTTTCAGATCCTGATGATGTTGCCAATTTGATCAGTCTGCTGCAAGGAGTCCCTGAAGTCCTCTATTTACCAGAGTATGCACATGGTGACTTTATCATTGGTTGTACTGCTGGAACACTAGTATATTCCCACATTCTTGCTTTCTTTGAAGGATAGCAAATGGATGATGATGGTTTTGAAGCGTGCACAACTTACAGAGACTTTGTTACTAATTTTTTCCCTCAAAAGATGCGCACTGGAGAATGAGAATCAGGGGGGAAAAAAATCCTGAGTTCTTAGACTTTCTTCCCTCTCTTTGATAATTTTGAAGGTTTGGGAGTTCAATTTTTGCCCCTTTGAAATATGATGAGTGAATTTGTGTGATTAGAGTTTTGTCTTTGAAGGTCTTGTATTCTATCAATCTTGTCTTAAATAGAGATTCTATAACACATGAATTGTAGTGAGAAGTTCCCACTTTTTCCTTGCAAACCTGAATCTTGCACCAGGCATTCGCAAAGCTTGGAATCTGAATTGTATCATTCATCTTGGAATCCCTATCAAGTTCAGAATCTGTCAGAAACCCAAGAATCGGTCTGTTGCATCAAATCTCCCATGGACTTCACAATTTTTGTGCTTCAAATCTGTAGAAATGAACCTGTTGTTTTCAGAAAAATCTGCACTAAACCCTAAAAACATGGGCTATTAAACCCTAAACCCCACTCTACTATTGAAGCCCCCAACAGTAGAGTTTCAGCCCTAAAGCCTTGAAAACCTGCTTCAGTTTGTCGCTAGGGTGTGGAGTCTGGACCCAGTGCATTAAGATCTGGGGTCACAAATTATGTCACATTTTATGACAAAATTTTCCAGTGCTGATCATACACTTGTAGTAAACTAGTGATTTTGAACATGAATTTTTTCCAAAAATTGTTTGAATCTGCCACCCCATCATACCTTAATGGCATAGAATGGCCAAGTCCCCGCCCATTATGTTGGGTAAGTGGCAGGCGAGCCCATCAGCAATGGGAGTGCAGCTTAGTGTAATGGTCTGTGTTGTAAAACTAGCACACATGTATGTTGTTACATAAAGCATTGGGTAGTTGAGAAATATGCAAATGGTGGGTGATTCTTGCATTGAAAAGAACTTGAAAACATGAGAAATGAATCAAGAGATGTTTAATATCCAAAGCTCACATATATGGAATGAGGTCTACTACACCAAGGAACACATTGAGCCCAATAGGGTATCACAAGTTTGGAATGGGTCCCATACCTTATGAATGTATTAAGCCAATTGGTAGGGTGAGATGTACTTTCCACAATCATATATTACATGACTCAAGAGACTTCCAATCACAAGAGTATCATCTAAGACCCTCCTTTTGGAGCTGAGGTTTGTGTGGACCTTACTAAGTTTATTAATTTGATCTTTTTAAAGTCAAAATACCCCCCTTTTTTTTTCATTTCCTTCTTCATGTTCTCATTTCTTTTTGTATTTTCTAGAGAATATGACGTCAATGAGATTAAGGGAATTTCCCTTCATACTTATGCGTTTTAATGTATTTTGATCCAATTAGGCGAGGATCAATTGACAACTCTAAATCTTAAAAGGAAAATGGTTTTTATTTTAAAAAATTACATAGATTTACAACATAACAAGCATAAATCATTTTACATTTACATAATTTTACATAACATAAAAATGAATTTTCATTGTTTTACATGAAGTGTAAATAAATTCCCTATTGACACTTACACAACAAGTATATCTAAAGCCGTATACATGCACAATGTTGGTCCCACCCTTAGTTATGGGGGAGAGAATATATCGTATCACCTTTAGGCTCTTACATGTTTTTAAGGACCCATCTGAGATGCAAAGCCTGAGAGAAATTTCCTAGTGTACTGGCTGCAAGGGCACAGTGAATTACCCTTCCTAGAAAAGAGGGATCTTATGCCTAATATTTTAGGATCGGGAGAGATCTTAGAGGGCCTTGGCCTAGGCCCCTTATTTTGGGAACACCCCAACCCTAAGGCTTTACCTTACACTTTTCAGATGAGATCTCTGGGTCTTATTGAACTTGTGAGCATGCATTATTGTGTTTAGGGTTTAGGTTTTTGTCCATAGCCCCCAAAAAGTTGTTGCATATTCTTACTCTTTGAGAGTAAGCTTGAATAATAATTTAAATTTCACTTCATAATTCATTGTGTAGTTGGGACTTGGGACACCAACCACACACATATGCAGAAGCAAAGAATTCACACATAATCAACCTACCCCTTCTTCACACATAAACCCTAAATCTTAAACCATAAACCCTTCTTCCTTGCAATGCAAAATGCACTTAATAATTTGTCATTTTGTTTGGGAAACCGTTTCAAAGGCTCCCAAATACACATGTACACTTATTATTTGTCATGTGGTTAGGACTCGGGACATCCCCATATGGAGAATTGTTGCACAATTCTTTTAGTTACACCAATTGTTTCTCATTGTTGATCATAGGGTCGGGGTGGATGAGAAGTACCCTTTGTAGATTCATCACCTCCTATCTTTGTGCAATCTTCTCAAGCATCCTACTAGGTATACAACCTATGGTGAAGAAGATATTGAATATTGAACAATTTTTTCTTGAACATTCATTTAAAGCAAAACCAAAAATTATAGGGGAATTTGGGTGTGCTCATGGTATTGTTAGAAAGTCCTAAGTGGGTAGGATTTAATGAAGGTGATTTGGAAAAATTTTAGACTTAAGGTGTGAGAGATATGAAAATTTAAGTAATTTTTGTCACTTAAAATACAATTAAATTTAATGAAATTAATTTAATTCAATTATTTTCAAAAGGAAAATTAGTTGGGTAACCGGTGCACATTTGGGCCAACGGCACACACTACTCTAGTGCAAGTTAGAACACAAAAATGATATTTAATGAGTGTTATACATTTTTATCTTTCCCCAACCTACCTACTAAAGAATAATTTCAACACACACCATTATATATAATATATATAAAAGTGAAGAAAGAAAGAAAGGTATGTGATGGTTCAAGCACATGCACCACCCTTTTTTATATATAAAAAGAATCCAAACAATAAAGAAAAAAAAACATGAGATTATTGTGCTCCTCTTGCTTGGTATCTTGATCTGATCCTTTTTGCATATGCCAAAAGTGGATTTCCATTTTCAACTTCGAATCTTCCTCCTCTTGCTCTAGGACTTCCTTGGACTTCCTCCTCCATTCCAATCCTAGTCCTAGACCAACTAATTTCATTTTTCTTTCTTGAAGAGCCAAGGAACAAAACATGAAAGAAATAAGCAACTCTTTGTTTATTGTCTCCCCCACCCTAAAAGGGAAATATTACACAACATGATGTAATTTTGTTTTGATTTGATACTTACATTTTGACCCAATCTTCACTAGATGTATTGTAGGTGTATTGTGGTGGCACGTTTTCAAGAATGCTCACTATGGGTGCATTCACACTTGATGTTAAATCAATGTTGAATGAAAATCTAGGTGGCATTGTAGGTGACACCTAATGTTAAATGAGCGAAAGCTTAATGTAAAGTGAATCTTAGTTTAAGATAAAAATTTCATGATAAGTAAGTTTAAGTCTTAAATGACTAATATGGTGTTAATTGACTTAACACGAGAGTCCGTAACACCAAGTGTGAATGCACTTTATGTATATATTATTAGTGTGAATGACGAGTTCATTTTTGGGGAATTTTTGTTCAACTTTTCTCTTTGTGACCCAACCAAGAGTAGAGAGAGTATAAGGAACTCTAAAGCCCCCATGGTTTGCACCATCTCTATGACTAGAGGATTTTTTCCATGTCAAAATCCATCCAATTTCTCCATCTCTTTTAGTCCGTTGATTTTTTCCATGTCAAAATCCATCCAATTTCTCCATCTCTTTTACTACCGATGCAATACAATACAATAGGTTGCTTTCTTTTGGCCCAAAAAAACCGACAAAAGCTCTCTTTGGTCGAATCCCACAAAAAAGACTTCGTGAGTACGCACATGGCTCCATCATCACCCACCGGCCACTCACTCATGGCAAAGATGGAAACAACATCCCCACCCATCTTCTCCAAGAAACTTCTTGTGGCAAATATGTGTGAAGATAGTAGTCACATATCAACACGGAGTGCGTTCATTTGCCACAAGTAAGAAGAGTCACTTTTGCCCGGAGGAGAGAAGGGGAGGGAGGGTAACACCCTTTTTTTTTTTTGCTTGCTAAAATGTAGCCAAAAAGTGAGATTAAAACATATTATCAATAGTGCAAATCAAGTAGTTTTGGAAATTTTCAATAGCCAGAATTCAACAAAAATTTTAAGAAAAAACACCAGATTTTTTTATACATGGTTCAATTAGATATTTTGAAAAAAAAATCTTTTATTCAAATTTTTATCTTGTCACCAAGTTTGGCTAAGTCTTCGTACCGATAATCGCCACTTTTGGCTATATCACAAAATTGACCCCAAGAAATACATTGGAGGGTACCCAATGCAACAAATGAAAATGTTGAAAAAAAAAAATTTTAAAGAAAAAGAAAAAATGGAGGGGGTGGTTTGGGGGGACCGTTGGTCAAATGTCACCGCGCGTGATTTTACATTCTTTTATTTTTCGGTCACGACCGTCTTTTGCTGCGGAGGACCCGGTGCGACCGTCGGCCCTATAGTCGTTCTCGTAGAAAAAGCGAATCACCGTCCTCCGGACGGCGCCCTCGTCGTCTCCATTGAAGATCGCTGGAGTCTGCGCAGCATGCTCGGCTGCGAGAACCACAACTCTCGCGGAGACGCTCGACAATTTGCGGTCTCTTTTGGCCTTAGAACCTCAGATCAGAGCTTGTCTTCCATTATTGTGATTGTTTCGTATCGGAGGTTTGTGGGTTTTTCTTCTTTTCTTTGCTAAACGCCTTTTTAGAGAGAGAGAGAGAGAGTGTGTGTGTGTGTGTGTGTGTGTGGACGCGCGGGGGTGTTGCAGCGATGGACCTTGCAGAGAGAAAGAGTAGCCTGTTGCCGGAGTTTCTGTACAGCCACAGGGGATCATCTCCTGCGGTTGGAGGAATGGCAAGCTACCGTGGAGGAGCGGCGGCGTCGTCGTCGTTCAGCTCGATGTACCAGAGGTCGACGACGGCGAGTGGTAGCGTCGGGAAGGCACCCGGGTTCATGATCCCAGCTGCGAGCGAGGGGAAAATCAAGTTGTATTCTCCCGAGTATTACCGAGCTTGTGCCTTCGGTGGTACACTGTGTTGTGGCTTAACGCATATGGCGGTGACACCCATTGACGTCGTGAAGTGCAACATGCAGATCGCACCCGAGAAGTACAGAAGCATCGCCGGAGGGTTCTCGTTGGTGGTCAAGGAACAAGGACCCACGGGGCTGTTCAGAGGATGGGCACCCACGTTGCTCGGCTACAGCGTGCAAGGAGCTTGCAAGTATGGATTCTACGAGTATTTCAAGAAGACGTACTCAGACATGGTCGGAGCTGAGAACGCGAAGACGTACAAGACCTTGATCTATCTCGCAGGTTCAGCTTCTGCCGAAGTCATTGCCGACGTCGGTCTTTGCCCATTCGAGGCCGTCAAGGTGCGAGTGCAAACACAGCCAGGGTTTGCTAAAGGTCTCACAGACGGTTTCCCCAAGATCATCGCCAACGAAGGCGTGGGTGGTCTTTACAAGGGACTGGTTCCGCTTTGGGCTCGACAGATCCCGTATACGATGATGAAGTTCGCCACCTTCGAGAGCACTGTGGAAGCGATCTACAAGTACGTCGTCCCTGTGCCCAAGAGCGAGTGCTCCAAGTCCACTCAACTGGGGGTAAGCTTCTCCGCCGGCTACATTGCTGGAGTTGCTTGTGCCATCATCTCCCATCCCGCTGATAACTTGGTGTCGTTCTTGAACAACGCCAAGGGCGCTACTGTCTCACAAGCCGTGGATCAGATGGGCTTGCGTGCGCTCTTCACCCGTGGTCTTCCCCTGCGTATCATTATGATCGGTACTCTCACAGGTGCTCAATGGGGTATCTACGACGCCTTCAAGGTTTTCGTCGGCTTGCCCACCACTGGCGGTGTTGCCCCCGAAGAGCCCAAGAAGGACTAGATTGCTTGCTTGCTTGAGGAGAATCAGTTTCCTTGCCGTGAAGAAGAGGAAGAAACCCTAGGATATGAGCAGCAACAGCGGCAGCAGCAGCTTGAGAGTGCTCACAATTGAATCTTTGTTGTGTTGAATTTTTTTCCCGGCTCAACAACACATCCCACCTCTGTTTGATGAAGCTCATTTTCTTCCTCACGATATGGACAAAGAAGAAGAATACAGTGGAAAATGGGCAACAACACTCAAATCCCTTAGCACCCACCACCCACCCTCAAACCCTCTGACCTTCTTTGCATTCTCTGCTTGCATTTTTCTTGCATTCTTTAGCGTATGTATGTATGCTCACATCACATATGCTTAAACCTATTTTTTTGCAATGAAATTCTCTTCTCAAGCAAAAGCTTCAGGATGATCATCTGCCATCATGCTGTTTTTCTTTCTTTGCTTCTTTGGACTGCAGCTGCATCATGCATTGGGGTTTTACATTGTTGAAACCTTCCCTCGCCAATCCTTTTTGGTTATCTCTAAATCATTTGGAGATAACTTAAGCAATTGAGAGTTGGCATGGCTACCGACATAGCTGAAGAAGTTTTTTTTCCCTTGCTAAGAAAGAAGATCCTCATTGTTGAGACATATTGTTGGCAGGTAGGTGGTTCATAGTTGCAGCATAATGAATAAACACTTCATATGCAGATTTCTTACTGTTCTTCCTCTTGTGAAAGCAAAGGCTGTTGCAGGGCGATGGGTTGTGTTATTGGGTGGTGAGTTCTCTCAGCAAACAAACCTTAGAGCTGGACAATTAGGTTTTGGTTCTTTCCAACATGCAATTGTTCTGCTTCTTGTGTTCCTTCTTCTTTCTTCTCAAATGAGAACTATGATTGTTGCAAGCAATGTATTGTGTTGTTGGGTTGTGGGTTCTGTTAGCAAACAAACCTTGGAACTCTACAATTAGATTTTGGTTCTTTGTCAAATGGGATTCTTTGTCTTCTTGTGCTTTTTATTTTGTTTTTTTTCCTCAAATGAAACTTGATTTGCTCATGTGAGAATGATGACTGTTGCAAGCTATGGATTGTGTTGTCTCAGGTGGTGAGTTCTCTCCACGGACAAATCTTGGAACTGGACAATTAGGTTGCATTTCCATAGCTCCTCATGCCATCGTACAAATGGAAAAAGCTTTGAGATGTGAAATCAGCATGATATTTCAGTAGTAATTGTAGCATCTCTGGCCACACCCTTGATTTGGGCCTCTACCAATGTTTACCAATGCATGTGATTCTCTGAATGACAATTGACTAACTCACCTTCTGTTTTCTTTACCCTGGAAAAAGAAGTTTTTTTTTAAGTTTTTGACATTTTTAAGAATAATGTAATTAGTGTCAAAGCTGCCCCCATAATCCAGTAATCTCCACCCACCCTCTCTACTTGGGCCCTCTACTGGAATGAAAAGAGGGTCTCCATAGGTTTCCCACAAATGGTTCATGGTTCATAGACAACCCACATTGAGATTGAATAAGCAGTAGAAAAAATGAGGCCAGTTCCTGGTACTATTTGCCAGAGTATAAATAAAATATTCCAAGTGGTGCTCTCTTGCTTAAGGTGTACTACACTACCTGACAACCAGCAAGCCACTGGGAGTAGAAAATCTGGCAATATCTTACTCATGTACACAGCACAAGATGATACATGAGCATTGACATAAAAATTCTAGACTCTTGTTCTCACTGGTTAAAGGCCCAGGTGCATTGGCCAAGCCGCCATCATACACAGTGTGTTCCTCTATGGTTTTTTGCTCAAAGACCTCCTGATTCAGCATGTGGGTTTACCCGCACTTGAATGTCCCTTGGGTGAGAGTTGGTGATATCAATTGGTGAGGATGAAGACAGAACAGGTTGAGAGTCAACTTGAATTACAGGTAAAGGGTTGAATTCTTTCCTTAACCACTCCACTGCCATAAAGCTGATAGCAGATGCAGGCACAAACCACAGTACTCGGGGCAGAGCCCCCTTAAAGAACCCTTTAGTCCCTTCCTCTCTCCAAATTGTCTGCAATGCATCTCTCCAGCCTTTGTATCTGCATCAGTGACCAGAGATTATCAACAAAAAACTTGAACCCAAAGGGCCCGTTCAGCATTTCTATACTGTCCAATCAAAACCCTAAAACCTAAACCCTACTATTGATATTATCTTTTAAGGTTCCAGCAATACAAAGTGCATGGTCTACCGATTGCAAGTACCTGGCGCTTGACCCCTGGACTTGTAGCCTAGTCTTCAAAACATCCATAGGTGTGGTCAAGAAGGCACTGAGACCTGCAAACCACCAAGCTTATGACTTGGTTTCAAATTCAGAACCATAAGGTTGCATTTCAAAAACTCTGTGGCAATTAACTGCAGACTGCACTAAGTTCATGTTTTCAGCTTTCTTGCCAAGCTTTTCATCTGCATTGTGACTACTCTCAACTGGTCAGACCAGGAAGGCCTGGTGATAACCAGTAGTAAGACACACCCCATTGCTAATAAGTCCAGTAAACACAAAAGGATATGGCAACATGGTATCATCCTTCCTGTTTCTCCTATAGGTGCTGCTACTTTCTCAGGCTACAATTATTTGATAGGTCAGCAGCCATTGTCAAGTGTCCACATTGTGACCAGAATACATCAAAGGAAACCAGACCTAGAAACCCATCTTCTTTGTTACCTTTTCCAGTTTTGACCAGAGGAAGCTCCTTCATGCCAAGAATTATACAACGACTAAACCCCACAATGAAATTCCTGGATTATATGTGATATTTACAATGGCTGCAACAAAAGATGCATCCCCAAAAAGTTTACAACTGGATTGATACCAGGGGCTTACCCCCAGCAGTACCACCCATGATAAGCTCCTCCAAAGAACTGAATTGATGCTTCTCCAACCCAACTGGCTGTAATGCTTTGGATGACCCCCATTGCTCCTTCCCATATACCATCAATGCCCTCATTGCTTCATAAAGCATAATCTGTGAAATTGGACAGCTGAAATGTTCATTATGTAAGCCTTGGGAGGCACATTTTGTGGTGTGAAATCATCCATACTGCTCAAATGTTGCAATAGGAATTTTGCACAAGGAATATAGGTTCAATATGAAATCCCAAGTGCCATCCCAAAGACACTTGCAGAGGAAAAACACTACTGTTCATCCATCAGAGAGAAGATTTTATATACCTGAAGACCTGCAAATGGAACATCTCTAACCAGTGTTGAAAAATACCTGCCAATCAACAGTTGTAAGGTACTGAAACTTTAGCAAATGCAGTTGAAATTCAGCACTATATCTAGTCAACGAGGCTTCTATCAAGGTTAGAGCATGTTAGAAGAACATGGTTCACAAGGTTCAGACTTCAATACTTTGAACTACAATTATGTCAGTGTACTTTAGGAACACATTACTCATGCTTGATTCTCAGTGCCATGGGCATACCCCGCATACAGGCCCGTGAGGCCCTCTTGCCGTAGAATCACACGGCCAGCATGGAAAGCTCCAGAATAGTACATGGCAGGTGTTGCCTTCTTAATGGATGAGGTATAAGTACGGTGCCAAGTCTTACTGCTGCCTTGAATCTGCCAACTTTTGCTTCATGCTCAATACAAGTAACAAAAATTGTATATCTAACACAAAACAGCAGCCACTTTCACAATGTGCCTAAGCGCACTTTCTCTTCCACATTTTCTCTGCCTCAAGACAGTTTTACCATCTTCCAAAGGCTACAGGGAAGCAAAAACAGATATGAGGATCAGAAACAAAAGCAAAGGAACAGTATTAAACTTACCTGCATTCTTTGCTTGAGCACTTCACAAGGGACATATACAATGGAACCCAGTGTATCTCCTGAAAAGAGAAAAAAAACTATGCATTATGATAAGTCCGTTGGCCTTCTCAGTGACCCAATCTTTCAAAGCCTGGACATACAATTCCAACTGTGTCTTACCTTCTTTTCACAAGACCTTCCATTTAAAAGCAGGATTCAATCAAGATGGACTCTACTGCTTCAAAGATGGATCTTGAGCTTCTACTCAACTTGTGCGACACATTGGCTTCTTTCACTGCTCAAGGGAGAGGGGACATGAACCAGAGAGCAAAAGAGAAAAGGTGACCTGTTGCACCAGCCAAGAAATGGGCCCAAGGGCCTGCCAAATTAGGGTGCTTGCCCTCCAACCAATCTTTACTAGATTCAATGAACCCAAAATATGTGGCTCCTGTAACCATTGACCCTGTCAATCCTGGTACAACTCCGCGATATAAACCTGCAAATCACAGCCTATTCATTAACCATTCAGGCACATTCATTTAACAAAAGACACTCAAATGGATGAATTGCAAGAAATGGATAATGCTGTCAGCTCTATCCTTCAATTTATACATTTAAGAAGAGATACTCAAATTTGCCATTCATCAAACCAAAGGCTGACCACAAATCTAGACCATAAAAGACTATGAATTAGGGTTAATCTGCTGATGAGAAAATCCAGATCCTTGCTTGGCTTGAACACCAAAAGAAGTTTGATACAAAAGGGAGTTGGTACACCAAAGAAGTCCACAATAAGGTGGGAGGGAAGGGAAGAAATCCATTACCCCTAACACCATCTATGCCCACAATATATTTCAAAGCATGCCCGATATCACTTTGTTTCTGCAAGTCAGCAAATAGTGGCTGTCAGTCTTGATGAACAGTAGAAGATTACTAGGACCAGATCAGTAGCCTACCAGAACCCGAGAACAAACAAATGACACTACTACAGGACCACTCATGTGCACCTGTTATCAATGCAACTGCAGAGAAATCTCCAGAATAACCACTTGAGGGTAACCTAACAATGAGTGCAGTCATCCACCTTATGAGTTTCTTGCCTACAAAAGTGTCAGACCATCATCACCTTCATCATCAGGCATAGCAGTGGCCATGAGCGGCTGTAGGTAGCCACTGACTTCACCACCTCAGCTCCCAACAGTAGGTGTAGATAAGTTATATAGTAATCCACCCAAAATTTCAGGCAAAGAATTATACAAAACCTGCATCCTGAGTTTCTGTCGCATCTCTGGATGCAATGAGAAGACTCAGGAGTTGGTCACAATGTTGGCTATCTCACTAAAGAGACTCTCATGCACCTGTAATGTATAACCTTGTGCAAGGGCTGGATACAACCAGAAACTGGAGGTTTGCTTTTTTGCTTGATGAAAACACCAAACCATGCATGTTGAAATGCTGGAATGTTGGAATGCACTTGACAAGCAAATGAGTTGCAAAAAATGCAGTTCCTGCAGCTAAGGAAAAAAAGTTGGAGAAACCTAAAAACAGGAGGAGGGGGAGGGATCAAATTTACAACCTGTAAGGAAAACCCAGTTTGGCCACCACTCTGAATGCGGGTTTTGAGAGTGTCCACAGGGTGCAACAGGGTCTCCCCAAATCCACTTGCAAGTGCACCCCATCCAAACTCTCTCCATGCTGTCCCAGAATAAACGAAAAACCAATCGAAAACAAATCCCACTTGTTCTGTCAGCAGGTTCTAGCAAAAGACTGACAAAGTTAGGGTTAGGGTTTTTCTCTCTCCAATGTCAAATCCGAACAAACACACGACGAGGACGAAGACCCAATTCACAATCCCAGCACAAGAGAAAAAAACAAACAATTCAGAGGAAAAAGGGAAAAAAAACCATCCTCACTTACAGAAAAACCCGTCTGATCGAGATCCGAGCCTTCGGCTTACTATATTATCCTCCATAGGCTCAGCGATCACCTCCATGGTGACATAGAAACCTTGGAGCTGTATGTGTCCCTTGTTGTCATTCACTGCTCTTCCGGCTCCAGAAAAGATTTGGAAGCAGCTTGCATGGTGATGATTCCTTCAACCCTTTCTTTGTTTTTTCTTTGGTGGTCTTGCTTCTTCTTCTCTCCTGCTACCTAAATCCGCATATCCCTTAAACCTAAACTACAAAATCCTTTCACCCCAAATTCATGAATTCCCCTCTCTCTCAAATCCAATTCTCCTGCTCACAAGCATACATACCCACAACAAACAAATAGGTCATCCCTTAATCTCTCTCTCTCTCTCTGTGTCTCTGGACTCTCTATGTCTCTGTCAGTATGCTGGAAGATTGATTTCATGTGCATGAAATTTTTGTGTCTTCCTTCCTCCGTGGATTCTGCTGAAAGATCCATTTACATGTACAAGAAATTATTATTGTGTTTTGCAAACCCAAGACAAAAGCCTCTGTTGTGAATGAACACAATGCCGAGTGATTCTAGGTGAGTTTTTGGTTCTCCAGGTTCATTTCAGTTAATGCTCCATCACCTTTTGGTTGCATACATAACACTCTCTTCTCCTCTCTGTCTCTCTCATACTCTCCCTCCCAGAACACATACACAACAGACACACACTATGTGTTGCGAATGGCCTGTTTGTGTGCAGAGTGTCAGAACTTAAATGGCTTCTGACTGTGTGTTTAGCCCATCCAGTGTGTACTGTTTAGTTTCTTCCTCACTCCCACCCATTAACCTGAAAAGATGGAATGGAGCCCATCCAGTGTGTACTGTTTAGTTTCTTCCTCACTCCCACCCATTATCCTGAAAAGATGGAATGGAGAGCCTACTTAACTCTCACCACCTGAGCCAATCATTGTAGTTTGCCAATGAGAAAAAAGCCATTTATTGTTGAGAAAGCGTCATTTCCTGGCACTGGCTTTCTAGGAGAGCCTTCGTAACATGTGCACTTTTTCGAGGCCCCAACGCAGTTTCAAGGTGTTTTTCTGAAAATCTTCATCCAAAATTACTGTACATGGGCATTTTGCTGGTGCCTTTGGGCATACTCTTAGTGTCAACTGTGAAGTCATTTTTTGAGAAACTTCATTGAATATTTCCTATTAACTAACTATCTTGGGTGGTTTGAAGTTTGAACTTGCAGTACAAGGCAGCAGGTTCATGGTGGTGGATAATTTTGGTAGTGTAATTGCCATAGTACCTTGGCCACATCAACACATATTTGTCAAGTAATTAATTAATTTTGAGGATTCCATTTCAACAAATGATATTTTCTCAAATATTTCATCTGATTCTTTAATTTTCTTCAGAGAAAAATTTCTGATTTTTTTTTTGGGTGAAAACTTCAACATTTCTAAAAATAATATAATTAGTTTCAAACCCGCCCAAGGTCTTAGGTTAGTGTAACTAATAGAGTCTGGAGTTTAGGGGATTAAGCCTTTTATTTCAATTAATAACCGTATTGTTCAAGCAATAAAATTGTGTGAAGTTTTTTATCTTATGGGTGACCTTCACATTGAAAGTTTGACCAAATTTTTTACCTTTCACATGTGAAGGGTCCCACAATTTCACTAGAAGAAGGGCAAAACCCATTTTTTTTGCCCTGTGACACACACACCCACCAAAAAGAAAGAGAAAAAAAAAGGGGGATTTGTCCTTTTGCCCAATTGGATGAACCAACACCCCCGATGGTACTATTGTAAAAATCCCAAAATCCATTTAAATTATTTCTAAAAATAACCAAATATCTCATGCTTAGATTACATCAGGGTCTTTGAGGTCAAACCTAAATTTTTTTGGGATTAATATTACGACTAAGAGACATCACTCAAAAGCTAAAGGTGCAAGATGGGTGTTAGTTCACCTTGGTCTTGTCCCCATTTTTTTTTTGTGTATTACACAATATGACATTGTGTTTTTTGTTTTTTATTGCACAAATGAAAGAATTCATTGTGAAAAGAAGGAAATGATAAGGATAACTCACCATCAAGCCAATAAGAAGCACAACCACACATTCAACCCAAAAATTAGCTAACAAAACTTCTTTGAAAATCATTGTACCATCACCTAATAAATCTACCATTCCTATCACATATCACCTTGTGCATGCCCCAACTTTTTTAATTGTTTCATATCCTCAATATGCACATGCTTGCACAACTTCATGCACTTCACCCATGCAACCTTTTCATAATCCATTAAAACATCCCATATAAGTTTTTGTTTTTTTTTGAGTAGGCCAACTTTCATTGTTGAATGTTTTGCCATTTCTTTTGGTCCTAATTATCCAAAAAGTAATGCCTTGCAGCAAAAACCACAGCCATGATATGGATTGAAAATTTCTAGGTTTTTTAACTGTAAAGATTGCAATGTTTACATTACATTGAGGCTAAATGTCAAATAGGTATGGACTTATAACTTGATTATTATTTATGTAATTACGTTAGGGTTAAATTTGATAATTTATTTGGTGGTTGGATTTCATTTTTTAATTATGTTTGGTCATAACTTTAATTAATGTGCATTGATTCACACATGTTAATTCATGTGGAAAGTCTTTTGCACATTAGTGTGAATATTGAATCACATAGGGATCGATGTGATGTGTAGTGTTTAAAAAAAAATTGTTTAATTTCCTTTTGATTAATATATATGTGAGCATTTGTGACATTTGGAGACACCTTCACTTGATGAAAACAAATTATTGTATGAATGCAAAGTTTCATGGAATAAAATTCTAAAAGGACTTGAGATTTTTGTTTTGAAATTTTTTGGCATAATTTATGTGTGTGTGAAATCCATGGTAAGAGAGTGGTGTGACATATTATTTATACATAAAAAATAAAAAGGTGAGGGAATATTTATGTAAACAAAAACATAGATTTCCATAACTATGTAATAAACATACATAGTTTCAATCCTAAACCCATTTGCAATTTACATCTTTTGGTTCCGTAACTAGAAACCAATTCTATGTTATTTGTGTTGTGAAATTTAGTTTTGTTCTTGAAAGTTTGGTAGAAAAAAACAAATTATTGTTTTTGTTTTAAAACATGAGATGCAAGGTGACTTGTTTATCCCCGAATCATGAATAGAAATGACATGGGTTGAAAAGATTCAATTTGTGGCAATGAAAATTATGGGAGGTAAACTAAATCAAGTTTGATGCACAATTGAATACATAAAACAACATCATGAAGACCATAAACATGATTCATTATGTTTAACCCTAAGTTTGTTTTTGGATATTACATGTAATCCTAGGCACAAACTAGAATTGGATTTGTGGGAATATGAAAAGTTTTGCAAAAAAACATTACATGTAAGGAAGGGGAAAAAAATGGCATGTGTTAAGCCATATGAAATAATGTAAAAAGAAAGTCTACAAAGAATAATAAATGTTCATAAATAAGTTCATGCTTGTTGGACCTTGTTGAAACCTTGAGATTTTTTTGTTTTTGATATAAAAAATGTTGTAGGTTTTTGAAAAGAAGAAAATAAATATATGTTTTATTTTAAGACTAATGTTTTAAATAAAACAATAATGTCAATGTCAAGAAAGGCTTTTGATTCCCTTGACACATAGTTTTTAGAATATAGGCAACAAACCCCATCATTAACAATAAGAATTGTTGGGTCAAGTTCACATGTTAAAAGACTTATTGAGAGATTTATTATAGAGTTTAGAACTATATGTGAACCAAAAGTGTTAGTGTCACAACTACATAGATAATGAAAAAAATTTGGACCCCAATTTAACTTTGAACATGCGACGTAATGCCAAAGGGTGATCACACTAGAACAACATTTATTCATTTGGCTAAATAAAAATATACAATTTCAAATTATGCCAAAACTAATAACTTGCATGTCATGTGAAATGCAAACATCATTGATACTTATGATGACCATGATTTCGTAAATGTTATTTTTCAATCCAATCATTTAAATAGGATAATTATAGGGTTGAAAATGTCTAGTCCTTTTAAATAATTGCACCGAGAAGATAAGGAGAATTTTATTACGAATGTAATTCAAGCCATTAAAATTTTTCTTATTCATGAAAAAATACTTGTGAAAGTTAAGTGATAGTTAATAAAAAAAAACTAATTAACTTGTTGTGTTTTTATTTTTTAAAAGAATTTTTTTTTGAGATGGTTATTTTAATTTTTAGGGGAAGCAAAGGTGAAAGCCCTAAAATATTTTTAATGTAAGAAAACTTGTATTGGTATTAAGCTTAGAACAATTGTACAATGGTGTAATGTTTTTCCTAAATTTTAAGGTACATCATCACATTGGTTTAAAAGATAAACAAAAACATTGAAGGGATCATGGAATGACATAATTAAGGCCATTGTGAAAACAAAATATGTAAAGAATCTCTACGAAAACTTAATACTTGAACTAAGTCAACTAAAACATGACATTTTAGAGTTAGTGAAAGAGCACAAGAAGAGAACAATGACATTATAAAATAAACTCCAAAGGTGTCCTAGGTAAAAAGCCATGAACAAATTGAACTAATTTTTGTTAGATTTAAAGCATTGGTGTTAAAACATTTCACCATTGGTTTGTTGTTAAAGCCACAACAACAAATGAAAAATGAACAAGCGAAAACGTTTAATGAAATAGTGGAGGTGGTTGAAAAGAAAAAGAAAAGCATGAAGGAAAATTTTACAACCAAGTTTATAATCCATGGTGAAAATAAATCATTTTTCGATTGAACCAAAGTCATGAAAGCATCTAGAAATGAGCTTTCGCATGGAATTGGCCATGGAACAAATGATAAATTAAATGAATCAATTAAGCATCCATTTATTGTAACTAAAGATTAGTAAGAGCAAAAATTTGGTGAGGAACCTATCAACGATTCAATGTTACAAGTGTCAAAAAATGGGACATTATTAAAAAGAATGTCCAAACTTGTTAGCCTTGCTTATTAGACAAAGTGTGGGTGATTTTATGCGATTATAATTTTTTAATCATTTTTTTCAATTACATTAATCACGAGGTTAAATATAATTGTTAAAGACATTTTTAATCGTTTCTTTAATTGTGTTGGACATTATAGTGGCTTGTAACAAGTCGTAAAAAACATGTTTTGTTATTATGAACATTTTTGACAAATCAATAAATGTAATTTAATTGAAATTAAAGTCATGAATCATTACGTTAATTATTAAGTGTTAAAAACATTTTTAGTCATTTCCTTAATTATGTTGGACATTATAGTTGTATAAAACAAGTCATAAATAATGTGTTTTGGCATGATGAACATTTTTGACCAAACAATAAATATAAGTTTATTGAAATTAATGTTATGAATCATGAAGTTGATAACTAATTGTAACAATTTGTTGACACATAGCATGTTGCATCATTATCATTATAAATTGAAACACTATTGGTTATTATTAATCACAAAAGTAAATGATATTTTTGAATTCCTAATTTTCAATCATTCAAATATATTAATATAAATTCAAAAATAATAACATTTTAACCCAAAATTGAATAAGTTGTCATATGTATTATAATTATAAAACCATGATGTCATGTGGCATCTTGATATCCTTTATAATTATATAGTAGTTTTTGTAATTAAATAGTTATAAACATAGTCAAAAAAATTAAAAATCATTTAAAAATTAGTTATAAAACCCAAGACATGTTATTGTGTGCAAAAGTTTCAACCATACACTTGCTTTCATTTCCACAATTAAAGTGCCTTTAACCATTGCACCATTATACGAATAAATGAAATGATTTATTATCACATATTATTCTGCACATTTTTTTCCCTAACCTACCTAAGTATTTATTTTAAATATTTGTTGACTTATGTTATTTTGTTATCCTACTTTACATATTTATGTAACTTAAAATACTAATAAATTATTTTAGGTTAATTTTAAATTAATGTAAACTATTCAAATCTATGTGTAAACT
>Ga0209611_10004388_pt1 | contig 24161 bp, 18 predicted proteins | sample S1TSphgellanicum_3_FD_187693 | JGI IMG/M metagenome (GOLD analysis project Ga0209611, IMG submission 187693) | Host-associated microbial communities from peat moss isolated from Minnesota, USA - S1T2_Fc - Sphagnum magellanicum MG (SPAdes) (version 2) | ecosystem: Host-associated > Plants > Peat...
CAAGTGTTAGGTCTGATTTTTCAAATTGTGGGTTTTATTGAGCCCTACCCAAGCAGGGACAAGGACTATCGCATTCGATCCAACTTTTGGAAGTTTTACCTTATTAGAATCAGTTTCACATTTAGGTGAATTGGTTCATTCCATAATATGTGCCACAATACTCAATGATATTCTCTGTTGTAAGGTTGGTACAAGTCTATTGTCAATAGAATAACAACTTGATGCTTGCAAAAGTTGCTTCACAATGCCCATTTGGTGAAAGTGTTTAGAATGTTGAGACCATGAGTACAATAGTATTAGGTAGTTAAGGTGTTAAGTGATATTACTAGTGGTAGATGAGTTTAATGACTTTAAAATTAAGTAGACTTTGTTATTATGCATTTTGTAAGTTTTCTTAAGCTTTTTGTTGACTTTGTTATAATTGAACACCCATTAGCTTAGCTTAGTTATATTTTAAATTGTAGCACTCATTTTGTAATCAAATTTTGTTTATTGTCAACTTTTGTAGTTCGTTTTACTCTCAACTTGTCTAGTTGCAATTGCATCTTCACATGATTACATATGATCACAACACCTACATTCATTTAGATAGTCCCAATGCTTCACTCTAGAGATGAAAAAGATAAAAAATATTTGAACTTTTAGTTCAAAGATACAAATTTATTTTATTTCAACTCACGTTGACACATTTGAGTTGACCACTCAACTTTAGTGTGGTAGACATGTAGAGACATTTACATCATATGCATGCATGCATACATCATTGGACATCATATGACATCATCCAATTAAATAAACTTTTTTTTTTGAAAAATAAAATAATTTCATTTTTTCCATGATGACACATATAAGCAAATGAAATTCATCCACCCATGTCACATCAAATTATTATACTTGAAAACATGTTCAACAATAACAATGATAGACTCAATCCGAACCTATTTGCCATTGGGTGTCATTTGCAACTTGTCACCCACCATCAATGTTTTTGGTGGATGGTTGCAAAAAAAATATTTTTAATTATAATTTAGTTGCAAATAGAAATTTGCAATTACAAAATCTAATTAAAAAATAGAGCTGTAAAAAAAATATGTTTTTTTTTTTCTTGTGATAGTTGTAAAAGTAAAAGTAATGTGCACCATTTCGGGATCATGAAGGTCATGAGTAAGGGAAAAGAGCGAGGTAATTAGGCTTGGAAAAGTAGGTTCAAATGCAAAGCAAAACATTATTGTAATGTCACAAATGGCTGGAAAGCCATAGATTTTGGATAAATCCGAAGACCAAGAGTTAGTTTAATTGAAGTTTTTTTTTCCCCCTTCCAATTGCAAAATGGTAGCATATATTCTACCCCCCAAAAAGTTGAGCTTTCAATTTTTCAAAAGATATTTTGAAAATAATATATAAAAATGTTATAAAATAAAAGAAAAAAAACCAAAGTAAATTATTATTAATTTTTTACAAAATTACAATAAAGTCAAAGTTGGGAACACGATGGGAACACGATGGGAACACTGAATCTTAGGTGTTGGAGAGCAGTGGGAACGCGATGGGTCTCAAGTTTTGGAGAGCAGTGGGAACGTAATGGGAACCAGGAATCTCAGCTGCTGGAGAGCACTGGGAACGTGAGGGGGAGTCTGAATGGGAACGCGTTAGGGTACGTTATCCTGCTAGCTGGTTTTGCCCTCTCTCTCTTTAGACTGTGCGCGCCTGCTTGCCTCTTCGTGTGTCCTCTTGTGAGGAAGAAGAAAAGATCGACCGAGCGGAGCCACGGACCGAACAAGGAGTTTCCCAACTTGGGAGACCGGAATTCCGGAGAATTACATTTCCCCAGGTCTGAATTCAGACTTCCCAGGGCTTTGAGATCATCGATTCCCCATAGCCATCCGCACACCAAGCTAGCTGGATGCCATTTGTTATTTCTTTCGTCAAAGTTTTAGAGCTTCTTCCTTTTGAGTCAACCTCGGCGCAAACGCTTGAGTTTTTGACAGTTTTTGTGTGTTGGCTCGGACTTCAAACCCCACAAAAAAAGAAAAAACAGTGGGTTTCCAAAGCTTTTGGGTTTCCCAAAACAACATCTTTTCTCTTTCTGCGCTTTGGGTCAGCGGTGCGAGAGAGAGAGAGAGAGGTGGTGGGGGAAGATGTTGTGGGGTGGTGGGCAGGTGGTTTTGCAGGGTCCTCACATGCTGCTAGCATCTAGATGGCTACCTTCTAGATTTTCTTCCTCACGCATAACGCAAGCACAGCCACGAGGAGGAGCTACTACTACTATCCCCATTCTCGTTGCGGAATGCAAAGATGAAGGAATCAGGTCAGTTCCCATAGCAATTCCCACTCTCCTCCAAAACCCCCTTTAAAACCCTTGCAATACCTACCTTAGCCACCAAACCCTACTGACCAGTTTTGAGCTTGTGAGGGGAAGAAGCAGAACACAGAGAGAGAGAGAGAGAGAGAGAGAGAGAGAGAGATGCATGCTTCAGTGTCCGTAATTACCTTTCTTTTGCTCAAATGGCTTCAGGTCAGAGGGGAGCATGAACAATGTAGGAGTGGTTTCAAAGAACAGCAAGAAAACCAAAGCAGCACCCACTCCTGCTGCTGCACCATCTCCAGTTGCATCCTTGAATGCTGCTGCACCATCTACTGCTGTGTCATCTTCAGCCAAAGATGAAACCACAAGGCCGCTGTTAAACCCTGTTACAATCAGAATTCCTGTTGGCAATCGAGAGGTATTGCATCCTTTCTTTCTACATACCCCAGCTGCTAACTGTCCCAACTTTTGATTTTGTGCAGAACTAGGGCTCAGGGACCATATTGCCTCCACAATAATATTTTTCTTATAAATACTTCCATTTTAGCTTCAGCTTTGTATCATAGGTAAGAACTCCATTTGGAAGATTTAAAGTTATTCTTTGGAGAATCTCGTGCGGTTGTCCTTCTTGCATTTGGACTAGAAATTTGAAGGTGGGGAGAAAGCCATAGCATGCATGTAATTCTGTCACATGTTAGTTCATGGTGTTCAAAGTGGCTTGAGTGCAGATTGTGGTGGAGACTGGGCTCATTGGCAGGCAAGCAAATGGAGCTGTCACTGTCACTGATGGTGAAACGGTAAATAACAGGGAGAGAACCCCTAAAAAATTCAATAGGAAATCTTTGGGTTTGTTTGCCATTGACTCTTTTGATGAAGGTTACTTGCTTCCACATTTGGTAGGTATGATGATTCAAATCAAGAGGTGGGTGGTACTGAGAGTGAGGTGACATAAACACTGTTGGATGTTGGGGGCGGTGGAAGCAGATGTTGTACACGACAGTCTGTGCCTCAACAGAACCCTGCGAGCCATCAGATTTCATTCCGCTGACTGTAAACTACCAGGAACGCTTCTCTGCTGCCGGTCGAACGAGGTTTTTCCATTCTCTGCAATCCATTCATTTCTACAGAAACTAGAGTTAATCGACTGTTTTTGCTTAAGCCAGACAAAGAAGTGGGTACATTGAAGCATCCATTAGTTTGTTGGTATCAGACATGTAGCCTTACAGACATTGAACATCATATGAAAGTCATAGAGAAAGACTGGCAAGTGGAACTGTGGACATGTTTGTGGAACATGTCCTCCTCTAAGCACTGTGTAAAGGTGCCACCAACTTGAGAAGAAGAAAGTTGCAGTGGTAGTAGGTGAACATGTGGGTGTGTTCTTGGCATGGCAGTGGTGGCTTTATTAAGAGGGAGGGCAGGGCTCGGGATAATGAGGTGAGCATTGGCCATGTATCTGTTCTCTTTTCTACAAGTTTAGGTTTTCTTGTCTGATTTGTCTGAACACCTGAGCCTGACAGTAGGTACTGATTTCTGTCGATCTGGAAACAGATATTGGTGTGCCGGTTAATTGATAGACCAGTAAGGCCCTTGATTGCAAATGGCTTCAATCATGAAACTCAAATACTTGTGTGGGTAAGCTCTACAATACAACCATTCTCTCTCTGTTTGTTGATGCAATGCAAGTTTATGGTTCTGATCTAGTGACTTTTTTCATACTTTGCTGTCATTGAACAAAAGTGCCAATCATTGATTTGGGATCCTTGTATTGCAAAAAGACGGAGAATGTCATACTGACAAGATGCATATGGCTCTGGGGGCATAGGTGTTAAGCTATGACAGAGTGCATGCTCCAGAACCATTGGCTATTACTTCTGCTGGTGCTGCACTGTAAGTGCTTTATCACATTGTTGTCTCTTCAAATATTGGGATTGCTATTTACCTTGTCTTGTTATACTGTCTTTGCCATTATAACAATCACAATGCCCATTGAGTACTGATCTGCTTCTGGCAATTGTTACTAGGGCTCTTTCAGACATTCCCATGTCAAAGCCTATGGCAGGAGTGCGAGTGGGTTTGGTGGATGGTCAGATGTTGGTCAATCCTACTGTTGAAGAGATGGGGAGATCAACATTGGACATGATAGTGGCGGGTACTGCAGATGCTGTGCTTATGATTGAGGTGGGTTCTCACTTTGCTTGATTTATTTTTTAATAATATTCACATGGATGTAAATCTGCACCTGTTTGCCAATCAACACCCAAAATGTGTGCAGAACTTTCGATCTATATTTCATGAAGGTCTGGTTGTATTTTGGGCCATTTTGTTGCTCACTAGTGTCAAGCATGTTTAGCAGGTGATAGTAGATGGTTTCTAACTTCACCAGTATAACATGCTGTTATTGGTCTGTGCAGGGTTATTGTGACTTTCTGACTGAGGAAACATTGTTACAAGCAGTTGAAGTTGGCCATGTAATGTTTCCATCTAGTTCTTGTTTGCATGTTGCTGCAATGGCTGTGGCTCGTCCATATCTGGAAGACTTGGGATGGCTAGGGTTTAACAGTGAGTGCAGTGGTGGACCTGATATATATGAAGTGAATGGGTGTCAAGGATAATGTACTGATTGCACTAGAATCTCCTGCTGGGTCCTTCAGGGGGCTGTGAAGATAATTTGCAAGGAGCTACAGATGCTGGCAGACATGGTGGGCAAACCCAAGAACATGGATGCCATTCAATTGCCTCCCTCTGTCATTAAAGAGCACATCCAGGTGTGCTATATCTGTCTGTGCTTCCTGCCTTTCTTTAGACTGGCTCACTGAAGAAGTGTGTCCATACCCTATTATTCTGCATGTCTCTTCATGGTCTATTGATCATTTGTAGTTTGATTGTCATTTCCCTTGAAAATTGTTTCCAGGACCTTGTGGGGGCCGAACTGGAAGAAGTGTTGCAGATTAATGGCAAGCAATTACGAGGGGCTGCAATTAGGAGGCTGGAAGACAGGGTTTTAGGAGCATTGACTGAAGAAGGGATCTGCAAAGAGCTAGCTGCTATGCCCAAAGAGGTGCCCCAAGAGGCACAAGTGTCCTCATGGGAGGAAGAAGAGTTGATTGTGGACGAAGGGCTGGTTGATGAAGGCGATGTCCATGTCACACCAGTTCCAAAGAAACCTATCACGGAGGTTGCCGTTGATTCATTCCTTGAATGTTTGCTGGGCTGTGATTGTGAAAGGTTAGATAGTTGATCTAGGTAATCTGAAGGTAGGGAGCATTCATCAAGAGTAAGATTTTGTTTACAGTTGACTTGCTGGCTGAGAGTTGTGCCAGAGTCTTTGCCAATTTAAGTACAGAATGAACTTGTGACATTTCCAAAAAGGTTGGAACTGATTTGTTCTCTGTGTGATGTGTGCATTTGCTGCTGCAGCTCTTTGACCCAGTTCATGTGAAACGAATGTTCAAGGAGGTATCTTCTGATGTACTCCGTAGATTGGTGATTCAGGTACAGATTGCAGACCACCTGATTACCCATCTTCTATTCCTGGGATCAAAATGTCCCCTTATATTTCCTGCACCATGGAGATGAGCCCCTGTTCCTTGTAGCCAAGAGGATTGCCCAATTCTATGTTATTCATCACCCAAGTTTTATGGGATCAGGAGAGATAGAGAAGGGAGCCACAGCCATACACCTATTTCCTAAAGGAAGTAATGAGTAATGACTAGTGCATTGTGAAGAAGCTCTCGGTCATACTGGCTTCAGCTAACATTGAAGGTCTTTTATCAAAAGGGTGTATGTGAGATGATGTTTTCTTCTGTTTTGTATTTTTTAGAACTTTCAGCCAGTCCTGTGTAATATGGAGAAACATATAGAAAGCACAGGAAGCTCAGAGAGACTTACAGGTTAGACCAAAACCTTGAAGAGTAGTTTCAGCCCAGATTGGATTTGGGTTTATGCCCAATGACTGAGGACCCTGAGGGCAATAATCTTTTTCACCACATTAAGAGAATGACTGCATCACATAGTGGATGAGAGCAAGTATATTTTCTGTGTCTGCAGAAAAAAGTGAGAAGTGATGGACGGGGTGCCACAGACATTCGACAAATCCAGAGTATGTGTGGTCTTCTTCCTCGAGCTCATGGCAGTGTGCTTTTTACTCGTGGGGAGACTCAGGTAACTATCCCTCACTTTCATGCTGATTTTTGGGGTTCTTTCTGTGTAGATACCTGTGTCAGCTTCTGAAAAGCAGTCACTCACATGCAATCAATTCTCTGGATGGGGATGCAGACCTTAGCAGTGGCCACATTGGGTGGTGATGATATGGGCCAACGCATTGATAATCTCACCAACACAGAGGATTTAAAACGCTTCTACCTCCAGGTGAGCAATTTTATTGATGCATTTTGCACCTTTGTAATTTGCATAGAATGTACTGTGCACATAGTTATAGTTTTCACAGAGTCTTTGAGGTGATGTTTTGAGTGCTTCACTACATAATGTGTGTGGTTGTCCCCACCTGCAAAAAGAAATGAATGCCATTTATAGTAAGCTTGGTAGCACTGCACATGTGGCAAGTGGATTGATTGCAATGTATATGTGGCAATGCTGCAGTATACATTTCCTCCATCCTGTGTGGGGGAGGTGGGGAGAATGGGTGCACCCAGTAGGCGAGAAATTGGGCATGGCACTTTGGCTGAAAGAGCACTGGAGCCAGTCATTCCAGATGAGGCTGACTTCCCATATGCAATCCGACTTGAAAGCACCATCACTGAGAGCAATGGCTCATCCAGGTAAACCCTATCTGTGTGTTGCACCATCTCTTACATGTTTTGGCCTTCATCAACTTCAGACTATATTGTAGTTATTTTGGTGTTTTATGAGATTTCAGAGACAAAAGTTAAGCCTGAGTCTCTATGTGGCAAAAATCTTGACAATCCTGGAAGTCTTGTTGGAACATCTTCTTTTCAGCCCTTCATCCATCCTCAACCTGACTCCCTGCGAGCAACCCACTGGGTTTCTTGGAGTGCATGCTGGTCTAGATTGTTATTTGATCAGGTGGTGTTGTGTCTTGACATGGAGGTGTCTTGGAGTGCATGCTGGTTTAGATTGTGAATTGATCAGGTGTTGTGTCTTGACCAGCATGGCTTCTGTGTGTGGGGGCTGCTTGGCGATGATGGATGCTGGGGTACCATTGAAAGGACCAGTGGCAGGGGTGGCAATGGGACTGATATTGAACACAAGGGAGTGGGGGGGAGATGGGGACCCAGTCATCCTTAGTGACATTCTTGGATCTGAAGATGCCCTGGGTGACATGGATTTCAAGGTACACTTGGTGTGGATTTGTTATTGCACTCTCCTGTGCTCAAACCAGGCTTGGTACCAGTGAAGATAGTTTGAGCAGTCCAACTTCTATTAGCAATCCTTTTGTTCTACAGAATGATTTTGAAGTTACTTTATTATTCACTCTCCCATTGGTTAGGTTGACTTGTACTTTCCCACTTCCTGTGTGCAGGTTGCTGGGAACGAATTTGGTGTGACTGCTTTCCAAATGGATATCAAGGCAAGTGAAAATCTCCAGATACAAGCTGAAGTTGGCACCAGTTTTGCCAGCAGAGTTTCTGTGAGAAATGGTCATCAAAATCATTTGTTGCTCATATCCTGCCCTCTTGGTCCCCAATTTGTACATATTGCTGATAAAAGCAAATCTATCTTGGGAACAGGTGGAGGGCATCACAATTCCAGTCATGCAGAAGGCCTTACTACAAGCTAATGCTGGTCGACGGCACATTCTTGGTAAAATCAATTTGACTATTCGTATCAACTAATCTTCATGCAAACTTTCAGAGCAACCCTCCACATCTGGGCTTTGGTTGCAATCTTTTTTTTGAATGAAGGGTGCTTACAAAGATTAGCTATATGATGCTTGATGGAAGAAAATTGGGTGGCTCACCAGCAGAGTCTTCGCTGAGTGCTGGGGGAGAAGAGTATTGAATGAGGTTGCTCAAGAGGTATATATTATTGACTCTTGCTTCTCCTTCATCTGGACTGGATTGCAGCTGAAATGGAAAAATGCTCACCTCCACCTGCTGGAAGAATATCAGAGCATGCTCCACTTATTGAGTTGTTGAAGGTCAGTCATCATTTTTCAGTTGCTTCCTAACACATTGATGATTTGACTATTATGTGGTAAGAGAAACATGGAACCATATGTTGTGCCCCAAAATCTTGGACATTTTCTGTCACGGACATGGGTTAAAGTGGCCAAGCATATTTTGGCTCAGTTGCATTGGGTATGAACAGAAAAGTATTCAAAAGTCCAAGAAGGAAAATTCTGATTTCCATACAAAGCTGGAATGCACAGAAAAAGTTACAGAAAATTCCCATATTGGGTTTATTATGGGGTTGTTGGTGGTTCTAGAAATGGGAGAGGTCAATTGGACTGACTTGGGGAATTGTGGTGGTATGAAGACTGATGCTGCTAAGCTGAATCTGGTTATTGGAGCGGGAGGCAAGACAATAAAGTCCATTATAGAAAGCACAGGGGTGGAATCTGTGGATGTTAGTGATGACGGCTCAGTAAGCTATCCAATCCCCTCCTTATCAACAGAATTCCTTCACAATTGCATCTGGTTGGTTACCTTCAAAAGTGTTGTTGCAGAGTTTCCTCTGCAATCTGATATACATGTATATGAGGTGTGCATCTTGCTATACTTTGTGGGTTGAGGACCCTGTATGAAACAAACTGTACTGTCTGCAGTGGTTCCACAGTAGTCAGGTGTCACCGAGGGCCATGATGAAGTAGTTATATACAAAACAACTGGAGTGCATGAGAAGTTTACCCTTTTTCTTGCCATAAGCAGCTAGCTTGATTTTCTACGATTTCATGTTTGCTTCTTGCATCCTTCTCCTGGAACCCCAACATGTTCATGGGACCAATGAGCAATAAGACAGTGTGGCTGTTGGTTGCAGATTAGAGTGGTGGGGAGGTCTGTCCAGAGCATGAGTAGGGCAAAAGCTAAGATCTTAGGGCTGATTACAGTGCCCAAAGTGGGCACCATTTATAGGTGGGAATCAGCCTCTTCCTTTCCTCTTACTTTTGTTATGACATAGTCAGGACAGGAGTTTGAATCAGTACCACATCTTGCTTTTAATCTCTGGAAGCTAAATGAGAGACAACACGTAAATGGTAGTCACAGATGCTTCACAGCAAAGCTTCAGACATAAAAAAGCTCCAGTATTTGTTGTATCAGAATATACCCTTTGTAATGAAATTATGGTCTGCAAACCCATGACTAGTGTTGAAGTTAGAAGTGATGCAAATTCACTGACCTTGTTATGAATCATGAGTGTTATTGCAGGGATTGCAGAGTGAAGAACATAACATCATTCGGTTGTTTTGTAGAGATATTTCCAGGGAAAGAGGTATGTGGGTTCTTGTTTACAAAGACTTATTTTGTGGCCATTGCCTTGTTTTTGTCAAGTACTGCACTCAAACATCATGTGAATAGCCTCTGACAAAGTCAGTGGGGATGTTCTGGTAGCTGGTCACTAATATGCATGTTGCTGTTGAAGGTCATGGAATGTGCATGTGCCTATTGCAGTTTGTTCAGACCACTCCTTGGTCTTTTCTCCTTGCTCTGTTGTTTAGGGGTTGGGGTTACCCTTTTGGCCTTTTTCTTCTTCCTCTTTGCTGATATGTTATTGGACTTGAACTCTCTAAAATCCTGAGTTATCCCTCAAGTTTGTTCAGGTTGACTCAAATCATAAGTATGAGGAAGTTCTCCATACTTATGAGATATATATGTACATACTACAATCTCACTGATCTTCTTCTGCTATACTGATCCATTTGTTCAGCATTTCCTCTGTTTGATTGATTTGTATATGGAAATGATGGCAAGGAGACTTTGCACAGAGGTGGCAACCATGCGTGAAGTGATTTGATGCAGATTTGCTGATATGTCATATCACTCTTGCAGGGTCTGTGCCATATTAGCGAGCTGAGCAACAGGAAGTTAGCAAGGGTCGAAGATGTAAGTTCTTGATGCTTTTCTTTTTTCTATGCCACATGAAGCGTCTGGGTCTGAAACCTTTAGACATAGTTTTGATTTTAATGGGTTGGAGTTGAATGGCTTGAGGACTCTTTTGTTGTGGCACAACTTTTGGTGAATTTCTAGCTCAAAACATGTGGAAAAGTGCTATGACTTTCTGATGGATACTGAAGATGAGTTTTCTTGTGGAATTGGTGTGCAGTTTGTGAACGAGGGAGACTTATTGGATGTAAAGCTTATTGAGGTGAGCCTAGTTCTACACAATCTTATATGTTCTCTATTGTGGGATGTTGTGATCTTTGGCCAAGATTTAGCTGCTGGTGTACTAAACAGGGAACTGCTCTTTGGCAGATAAATGCGAGGGGTCAGTTGCGGTTGAGCCATCGTGCAACACTAGATAATGAACGTGTGGAAGAAGAGGATAGAAAGCCAGAGCTTGCTAGTGCAGGAAAAGAGACATTGTAGTTAAGCTCAAAGTTCCTGGATACATTTCGTGGTTATGTTCTGAACCCCGACACATGTTAGATGTGGCAATGTATGTTATCATGCTCCATTTCCTCTTTGCATCCACCTAAAGAGCAGATCCAAGAATTTGAGCAATATGAAGGCCAAGATTTTTTTCTCTCATTAAATTTTATGAGAAGGGGCATATGCTTGATATTGGGTGAAAGGGAGGGCTCTTAGACCAACAAGTGGGTGAGTGTTTTGATAATTAGAGTGAGTCTTCAACTCCAAAACTTAGGTTGACCTTAGTTCATAGAAATTGTTGCTTGTCTCTATACTTGGGTGATGCCTCTGAACATGTGAGATTTGTGGGCAACTTGTAAGCCAGAGTAATCAGAGAATCCTCTAAACCTTCTAGGGTACTGTGAAAGTCCGTTGTTGTTTTGCCTTTGTTCTTTAGGCTATTTGTGGGGCAGAATTTCCATTAGGAAACCGAGGTAGTCAGCTAATGTACACTTTCAAACCACATGCATCTAACTACCTATTAGCCACCGAGTAGCTCAGCTACTTACCTACTCACCTAGTAACCATTTACATTCTCTACTTATCACCTATGATACTTGCTTAATTGCCAGGCATGTGCTGAAGCTGCCCTTGTACTATGGTAGTGCCTTTGACAGGCATGTGCTGAAGCTTCCCTTGTACTAAGGTAGTGCCAATTGCATAGGTAGTGTGAGGGGGAAGTAAGAAGAGTACATGATAGGTTACCAGATGGAATGTTGGTAAGTCAATTGTGGTTCATGCACAATTGAGTCATAACGGTTTCGGTGGATGGTCCACTAAGGGGGTGCCTGGGTCACATGACCAGCTTTAAGGGATGACATTTCTTCTCCTAGGGATGAGCTAACTAGGTTGGAGGAGGGTGCACTTGTCAAGGTGTTCCCTTACATAAAATATTGAGCATGACTTAAAAATCCTTACCTTTCCATTCATTTCATCCCATATGTTGAACATGAGACATCCTCTATACCAAGTTCCCAACATTTGAAGTGTTTGAACACTCTTCCCATGGGGACATTCTTTGCATTGATGCACCTTTGTAAATCAACATGTTTAGATGATGCTACCTCTGAAGTTGGCTTCCAAATATGATACAAAAATCAAATATTGCAGGACCTTGATGGCTTCAACACAAATTATATTATTTTCAAAAATGCTGAAAATTTCAAAAAAATGATTTCTGAAGGGAAGTGAAGAATCTTTTGGAATATTCAGGAATATATATATATATATACCTAAATGGAATCTTCAAAATTGATTAGTTGACAGGCATGTGCTGAAGCTGGCCTTGTACTATGGTATACTACATCTTTACATCTTGTGGGGGGGGGGGGGGGGGGGGGGATTACAAAGGTTTTTTTTGCGAGGTTCAACAGTGCATTCATCCAATGTGCATGGTTAAAAATATAGTGAGAAGAAGGGCTAGCCATACGAAAGTGCAATTTATAAAGTGTGGCCATTGTAATGCCTTTGAGAGCATTACCTTCATTAAATTCAACACTAAAAGCTTCCCATAGAGTTCATCAACAAAATGATATAAGAAAAATTCTTGGCTTTCAAATACAAAAAAAATCTACATGTTTGACTATCATGAGCAAACTATGTGTTTTGTTCAATGTTTGTGCATTAACTTCCCATAGATTCATGCACTTCAGGTCTAGGTGCACTACAGAATATGTTTCTTGATCTGTGAATAGGTACTACCTTGGCATGGGTAACTAGTCTTCATTATATTAAAATATTTAAGTTCAGCCATGCCAGAAATTGAACTACACAAATACCTCTTTTACAAGTAGAAGAGTGCATAGATAATATAGAATCTATACCAACCTTGTGAAAAGATGGGGGAATATAAAACTATCTAGCTCTTAAATCATTGCCTTGTGAAGAGATGCAAAAAAGGATAGGTCACAACTTCATGAAGAGGCTTTAACCTACAAAAGTGTAACCATTACCACATCCACAAAGTATGGAAGTTAGTGGGTCAAATTTCTTAACATTTCAACTCAATATTCAATAATTTTCCAACAATTTTGGCAAATTTGATAATGATTCAATTAGTGCCAAAACTAAGGAAATCTTATTGTCAATTGGGTTTTAAAACCTTGAAAGGATTTGTTATGTTTGGGGGTGTGCAGTTCTTTGACGGAAACATTACATCAAAATCTTTGCAAGATAAAGAACCATTTTCAGCATATGTCATGTGCTTTAAAAAAATGATGTTTGAGTATTATATTCTATTGCAAACCTCAAAATTGATCAAAACTCATCATGGAGGCCTTCCTTGTAAGTAATATTTTTATTCTATGTCTACATTAAAAACCTTCTTTGGTCAAAAACCCAAAACTTAAATGATGACATTCTTCTTGTTTAAATAAAAAGTCATTGTTGATGTTGATTTCAAATGTTCACTAAACCAAATTGCTTTTGAACTTACCCCTTGACTTGGATCCCTTTTGAAACCTGTTACACAATGGGTTACCTAAATTATAATATATTTGGTTAAATTGTCATATATTGGGATTGTCACTTGGATGTTTAATGGACAAGCAATTGCATGTAAATTGGGTTCTTGAAATTTTGGGGCCCATACATGAATTTACAAATATAGATTTTTTTCTTTTCAAAGCCCACAACCACATTTTGCGGATGCCCCCATATTCAAGCCTTAATGCCAATTGAATTAAATGTTTGCAATTTAATTAAATGCAACTACCTATGTATGCAAAAGTATACATGTTCATTAATTGTGATACCCATTTCACTCATTAGTGCCCATTTCACTCATTTCCTTGAGCCATCTAAATTCCAAAATTTGCTTGAAGTTGCGATCTAGTTTCTATAATTTCAAATTCTTCAATTGCACATAAGTTATGATAAACATTTAAATTGTGTTCAACATCTCACATACTTGAAAAATAATAATTTCATGCATTGGTTAAGGACTTGTACTTAAAATACTAACTTTACGTGTGTATGCAAAAGTCCACATGCTTGGTACTGGTACCTAAATGGCCATTGCACCCATTTCCTCAAGCCTTTTGAAATGCAAAATATGCTTGCTTGAAGTTGCAATTTTGATTTTTTACAACTCAAATTCTTCAATTGAACCCAAGTTATGATGAACATTTCAATTATGTCACATCTCACATATTTTAAAGACAAAATTTAAGGCATTGGTTAAGAAGTACTTGTATTTAAAGTGAAAGGAATTGTTGTTAATTTTTTTTTCAAAGGTTAGCTTCTTCCCTACTTGGTTTTCATCTAATGAAAATAATATGAGAAACGACTATTGGAAAAATCTTCTCCATGGAACTTGGCCCCATGCTTCCTTGATTTTCCTCAAGAAATGAAATCTTTCATGGGACTTGCCCCATTTCCCATTCCTTTAATTGGGAGTTTAGCTTCACTTATGAAACGAAAACATTTATTCCTTAAGAAATTTGGGTTTCACTTTAATAGTTTTATCTTCAACAACAACTAATTTGAGTGAAAATTCTAAAAAAAAGTTACATATGAAAGGTTAGGGGACATGAATGTAATTTTAAATACCAGATATAAAAAATATCCAAGCCATAGTTTAAATGCATGTACTTACAAATTCACAATAGATTCAGGTGTTCAACGGAATGGCTCAATTTTATAGATGTTTCATAAAATATTTTGCATTCATAATGGCCCCAATTACCAAACTCATGAGGAAAACATAACAGTTTATGTGGACCTCAAAATGTTAGGCATAATGGGGGTTGATAAAGTAGAAGTATATTGAAGCACCTATCCTAATATCTGTTAATTGGGACGTAGAGTTTTATGTGCATATAAATGCATCTTTACTGATTGTAGGTGTTATGTTAGCACATAATTTAACAGGAAAACATGATTAACATGTTGTTTATGCCTTTAGATTAATGAACAATGTCAAGAGGAACTACAATACCACAGAACGTGAAGCATTAACAATGGTATTTATACTACACAAGTTTATACATTACTTTCTACGTAACAAGTTTGTGTTTTATGTTGATCATATGGCTTTGGTTTATTTTGTAAACAAACCATAGGTCTTAGGACATATTGTTAGATGACTACTTTTGTTTTTGGAATATGAGTTTACTGTAATATACAAACCAAGCCGTATACATGTAGTAGCCGATTCCCTATCTAAACTCCTAGATATTATAGAGCCGATAGGGGTACTTGATTAAACCACAAATGCAACATTGTTTATGTTACAACTAGTATGGTTAGAAGATGTCAAGAATTATTTGTAGACAAGACATCTGTTTAGGATTTTGACCAACATTCAAAAACAATGGTTGGCAAGAAGAGTGGAACTTATTATTTTATAGAACAGAATATTGTACTGCATGGGTCAAAATAACAAATTTACACATTGTGTAACCATAGATGAAGCACAAAAGATATTACAAGAGATTCATGAAAGATATGGTGGAAGAAATTTTGTAGTAGACATTACTACCAAGAATATTTTTAATGTAAGGTATTGATGGCCCACATTATTTCATGATGTTTTTGAATTATGCAAATCTTGTGATGCATGTCAAAGAACTAGAGGTTTAGTAATACAAAGTTTGGCTAAATTGGTTACAACTTTATTAGAGGAACCATTTATGAAATGGGGACTTGATTTTGTTGGAGCAATAAAACCTACAAGATGATTTACATGTAACAACTACATTTTTATTGCCACATGTTATGCTACTAAATGGGTAGAGGTTAAGGCACTTAGAACCAACACTACTATTGTCACAACAAAGTTTTTGTATGAGTATATTTTGACTTGGTTTGGCTGTCCATTAACCTTAGTAACAAACCATAGATTTTATTTCATCAATGATGTTATTAAAAATATCCTACTGATCAGTTTTTGATGAAACATGTGGTCTACCCTATTATCCATAGGGAAATGGGCAGGCAAAGTTATTGTTAAACTTATTATTAAGTTTGTTAGTGAAAACAAAGCAGATTGGGACAAACTTTTACCCACTATGCTTTTCTCACATAAAATAGCTTACAAAGTAGCTACAAGTATACTCTGTACTAGGTAATCTATGGATTGCATCCTTTTATGCCCATAGAATATGTTTTGCCAACATTTAGTATGGACCACAAATATTCAAATCTTATTGAAGTACTCATTAGTAAACTAACATAGTTGGAGAAACTACAAAATGATAGATTGTAGGCAAAATACATTATTAGGAGTCAATTGTGGAATCATCAACTGTGGAATCATGTTTTGTGGAGTCAATAGAAGTATCTAGGAAAGAAGGTCAAGTTTGGAGATCATGTACTTTGGTTCCCTAAAGAACAAAAACCACATTTTAAGAAATTTACCAAAAAGTGGTTTGGTTCATACAAAATACAGTTCTGCCTACCAAATACCAATATGTTTGGTCACTTTAGATAAGCTATACCTATGTTTATTAATGTGAGCAAGTTGAAACCATATTAGTTTTTGGATGAAGAAACACAGACTATAAATCGACTTGAAAAAATGTTTTGGGGAGGACAGGATGACATTGCAATGGATGATAAGGATGATGACCATCAAGACAAATTAGTTTTTGTGGTACTAAATGATACTAATCAATTGAAAATTCATGCAAAAAATCATGAAATTTTTTATGGAAGTGGATTTGGATGAACATGGTTTGGATTCATTGATAGGTGGTAGAAAAAGGTTGTAGTGTTTCAATCCTAAAACCCTAATGGGTACATAGACATATTAAGAGGCACAGGGGTAGTGGCATTGACTTGGCATGATGTCGATTACAAACAATTATTTTTTCTAACCTTTTTTAATCTTTAAGCATTTTAGCAGATCAAAACATGAGTGAAGAGAGTTTCGTGGAAAAACTTAGAGGGATTGCTTAGGAGAAGGAAAAAGACATAGAAATTTGATTCGTCAAAGAGAAATGAAAGATAAGAAACGCTTGTTGCAGAATTTCAAACGTAGGGCATAGATCAAGCTTCACATTTTGGAATTATGAATCCAACACCATTTCAAGTATGATATCTAGATTTTTCTTCCCATTACAATCTAGGGAGAAGGATTAAAACAACATTACACACTTTAACATGCATAAGAAGTGATGATGAGAAGTGGTGTGTTTTTTGGGAAAACGCGAGATTTTAAAACCATTGGTTAAATTGGAGGCAGTGGACTGATGGATTCAAAGGATGATGACGATGACAACCTCTGATTTTTTCAAGAATTTGGTTGGTGGAGTTTCTCAATACCTATTAAATCAAGGGAAAGACCATCTATGCAAGAATGGGAGAGAAAAATGTAACAATAGATAAGCATTTGATTGTAGATGTATTCAAAATCTTTGAAAAAGGTTGGAAAGAATAGGAGGTAGACAAGTAAACTAGAGAAGTTATGCTTCAATGCATTGCTTTATTAGGAACATATGTTAATACAAAATAGTGGAGTGTCAGTAAAATGAAACAACATTATGACATTCGTCTCCCTAAATTAATTCAAATTATTTTTTAGAAGGACAAGGCCTATTATTTTAGTAATAGAATTGCCATATCCATTATGACAATTGTGAAAGGGAACATTGTAGATTGGGTAGACATTATATTTAAACAATTGCAAAGATAATTGATGAGATGGACAACCTCTCAAACAAAGATGATGATGGGAACATTTAAGGTTGATCTTAAGAAAGATGTTTGTCATTCAACATTAGTCATTGAGATTTTGATGCAACACTTCTTCCTAAAGACAAATCAATGAATTCCACTAGAGGTTACACTAACTAGAGTGCATGAAGTTTTTACATCTAAGGTGAATACCTCAGAGTTGAGGGAAAGATTGTAGGAAACCAAACACCCTTTTGCATTGTCCAAAAAGATCATCAAGATAGATGTTGACCAAATATTGAAAAAGTATAAAAGATTTAGACTTGAGGAAAAAGAAGAAGAGGAGAAACCTTTAATGATCAAGAGGAGGAAATAGATGCGAAAATCACTTCCAACACCAGAAGTATTGGCATCTCACACCATAATAAAACCATAATAACCTCAGGAAAACCACAAAGATTTGCAATAGTTTCAAAGGTCCAACCCCCAAAGCAAGTTGGCAAAAGGGAACCACAATATAAGGATCAAGCTGCACAACGACTTACATTGCTTGAAAATCCAAAACAACCACAAGAGCACTAAAGGGAGAAATCTATATCTCTAGACAAAAAACTAGTTGAGTGGTATCCATGATGATCACCATTTCCCCAACAAGAAGTTCAAATAAAATTACAACACTATAAATTATACATCAAGAGGACAAACCATCATTTTTAGCTAGGTCGTATGAATTAGGGGATAGGTTTGGAACATATAAAAATGTAAGGCCATGTGTAGAAACATCTAGGGGAGCAATTCCAATATTTCAAACCCCACACATGGGTGGATCATTGAGTCAAAAGGCAAAGGAAGATTTGTGGATTGTTGGGTTACTCCAGTTGTGGCAAATTACATTAAGAAGATGGAATAAATCGAGATTGAAGTGTCACTATGATTCAAACTTCTACGTGATAGAAATCAAACAAAAAAAAGAGTTGGAGAGCAAAGTTATATTTGCACAATAGGAGGTATTAGATCTACATAATCAGATCCATGCCACTAAAGAAGAGAATAGGAAGACATTTCAAGTTAAGGAGAGAGAACTAAACAAGTTACAAATGAAGCTTCTTATGGCAAATCAAAGAAAAGGGACCTTAGAGCAGCAAATGTAGTCATATGAGATTATTAGAGAGAAGAAAGATATGTTAAAATTGAATCAAGAAAGAGAGGATGCTAGACATTAGGTCTTGACAAAACAATTAGATGATTTGGAAATGAAATCTTCAATTTTGCAATGAGACAAGGATGGTCTACAAGGATAGGTGTAGGTGTAGGAGACCGATTTTAAAACTCAAGGGAGATTTAATCACTGTGCATTAGAGGGATTGTGAAGTTGTATGAAACAAAGACAAAACTTAAGCTATTGTAACAAATCAATCTAAAAGTTACAACATGATGCAAAGAGGATAAATAGAGTTGTGAACTCAATCACAACTATGGAACCATATTTGTCCAAGCATAGATTGAAGGAGTATGACAATTTGTTGATGCAAAATACAATTCTAAGGACTAAGCAAAAGTCCTTGCAATTACATGCATCTAATGTTAATACATGGTGGAACTTAGTCTAGGATATGCTATAGATAGATTTGAAGACCTTGTTTGATGAACACAAGGCAAATGAAGGCAACTATAAGAGGAAGCTAGCTATAGGAGGAAGTTAAAAGCATACCGAGAAGCATATCTAGAGTTTAGGTATCATTCCCTTTTTGCAACTGCTCAAGATAATTTTTTAATATTTTAGACTTCAATTAATATGAAACAGGTCCAAGAGGATGTGGATGAACAAATAGTGGCACAATTTGAAGAGCAAGCCCCAATAGAAGTTCTAACATATTAGGAAGCACAATAAGGGTTTACCTAAACAAAGTCCACAAAATATGTTACAATAGCTACTGTTTCTCTATCAATTTAGTTTCTTACAACAACTGCAACAACACCAACCTCACAGGATGAGGAGGATGATGGTCATACATACCATTACAAAAGCACAACAATAGATGCAATTATATCAAACTCTACAAAGTGAAAAAATTACTATACATAAAAACATTAATATGTGGAACTATAGATTATATCTGCAGAATATACAAGAATAAGGGGTAGTCTATTATGCAAATATAGGGTTCTTTTAGTACACATGTCCATACTAAGATTTTGGGGATGAAATCCAAAGCAGAAGGGGGTAATGTTAAGGGTAACACTATACTATAGTTTTTAGACAAATTAAGATGCATGGGGATAGTGAGTAGGTATTGTGATGTCCATTATGAAATAGGCTAGATAGAGGAGATTTAGTAGGAACAAAGTGTATAATAGTGGAAGATGAGTAGGTGAAATAAGGACGGTTGAAGTGGAATTTAAATTAGTTTAAGGTGTGAGAATTGAGGGATTTGAGGTTGTTTTTGAGGTTATTTGACAAAGTTTGTTTCTGATTATTTTTGGGAGCATAAAGTAGAGAAAGCAATAGAATTTTGTTTTAGAATTAAGAAAACAATTTTGATGAGGAACACAAAGTTATTGAACTCTGTTTTTTTAAGGATTTCCTTGTTTTTTTTTTATAATTTGTTTTTTTTTCCTTTTTATCAATATGAGAAGTAAAATTATTATAGAATTATGATAGATTTAGAATTGTGTAAACATCTTTGATGTGAAAATGTGTTGTTGAAGAACATTTTGAATTATGTATTGAGTTTATACACAAACCACGTGCCATAAAGGACATTTGAAATCGTAATCATTAAAATGGTTGATTTGGGCATGTTGCAAACACATGTGTTGGTATGAACATAATTCCTTCTAGTGAAGGTTAGTGGCCTATTGAACTATTTTCATTTTGGGTTTGTAGTAGGTAGTAGGTGCAATTTAAAACCTTGGCCAATGAAATTGTTGAATTTAGTGGTCCAATTGTTTTTGTTTTGAGTGACATAACATTTAAATATGTAATAGGGCTTAATAGGCTTTTATGAATTTTAAAGGACTAATGGAAATGATAAGTAGTAGGAAAGGACTTTTATTTTCAGTGTTAATCATAGATCATAACTATGATTTGAAGGGCTAGAGATTGGTGAAGTATGTTTCCATGAATGGTATGATAAGGTATGCATGTAATTGTAGCTGTGAGCTCATTGGCGATTTGATCTCTTATGCTTTAGGTTTTTCTTGACACCCACATTGATCTCAGGTCATTGATATGTGGTGAATTTGCAGATTGCAAATGTTTACCCTAATTTGAAAAACTTGTCATTGATGTGATTTGTTTTTGTCTTGACAAGTGCATCATTTCCATGAAGGTTTGGTTTTCAAAAGGTGTTTATTGGCCTTGTTTAATGAGGTTACACAATGGTTCATGGTTCATTAAGCTTGTAGTAGATGGTTTGAATTCATTTTTAGTACTATAGAATGTGTGAGTATCAAGGTTTTAATGGAAAGAATTTATTATTTCCAACTAGGTTTGGGTTTGATGGATCCTATCAAAAGCAAATGTTACATGCTTTTGAAGGCATTTTTTTCATTCTTTCAATGATGATGATACATTGAATTAAGAGGTTTTTCTGGGGGTGGGGGGGGCATGATGTTACATTGGATGTTTTACAATTGTTTGCGTGGATTTTTCTGAAATCAAAACAAGTAACAATCTTAAGATGCTTGATTAATGTCTTGTTCTTTTGAATTATAGTATATTTTGCCCCCCTAAAAATTTAAGAATATATATCCTTCTTTTAGAAAAAAAGAAAAAAAATGCTATCTTGATATCTGGAGGTTTGTCCCAAAACTCGATATCAGGACAACACTGCTTCACAGCTCTCTTTTGCCTTCAGTGAATTTCATTTTGATTTCATTAATTTTGCATTAATACCTTTCCCATTTGTAGGCATGCTTCATTTGCATTGAAGTTACTGTTCAGGAAGGGTATGAACCATCTGCTTGGGTGTGAAAGGTTAAAAGCCCAAGGCAAGTGCTTTGGGTGGCGGAAGAACAGGCCAAGGGAACAGCGAATTTGCAGCTGTCTCTGGATTTGTAGATCTCGAGGAAATGAAAGTGATTACAGGCTTTACATGCCAGTAAGTTGGAAAAGCTTTCAAAAGGGACCAGCTATCAGTTTTTGAACACAGTCTTTAAGAAAGCCATTTTGTGACCTAGTGAACCCAGCAAGTAGTGTGTAGTGTGTACCCATTGAGTTTGGAAGTTTCTATTGTAGGCTATGTGTCTGGAGGGCATTGGTGTCATGCATGCAAAACAATTCCTTGGCGAGAAACAAAATTCCAAGATTCCTGAAGGAAGATTAGTAGCAGGAAGAAGGAAAAAGTTAGTGGAAAGAAGGAAATTTAGCTGGTAGCACGAAGAAGAAGAAGGAAATTTCCTCTGGACCAGCCACAATATAAAACTAGCCCCTCCTGCAAAACCTGACGAAGTGTCTGAGCCATGTCAGAGAACGTTCCAACCAGATGTCACCGACTGGAAAACACCGAACCACGATAACTACCTACTTCAAATAGAACTGGCCGAGCTACAACCCCACTTCCGCATGACCTGGTAACAGTGATGACAAGGGAGTCTATCATGTCAAGAAACGTTCAACTCCTCTAAGGGCCACCTCCCTCAAAAACGTACATCAGACTTCAACGAGGAGTGAAGCTGAGATTACCACCAAAATTTAACGATAATCTAAGTTTCATCTTGTCTCTTTTTTGGTTTTCGGTGCGCTTCCATCGATGTTACCTGTGTATTATTACTATAATTGTTCTTGAATCTTATGCCTTAGATGTATTAATATTGCGTTTCCAGCATTTTATACCTGAATAAAATATTTTTTAAAAAATGACTTTGTGAATATTAGTGTTGGGAGTTGAAATATGGGTTTGAGAGTGAAAGGAGGGCCCAAAGATGAGATTTGTTTACACTAATGTATGTCAAACCATTTTAAGTTTTCCATTTCGTTCTGCGCACTTGCACTAGAATTTTTGATGATTTGACTATGAAACGTCTTGAATGGAAACAAACTAATATTGTCAACTGAAAGGATTTTAATTTGGAGATGATTTTGCACTAGAATTTTTGATGATTTGTGAAACGACAAGGGGAAAAACGAATGTTGTCAACTGTAAGGACTTTTGGAAGTCCTTTTTGCGAAGTTTCAACTGAATGGGGGAAGAAAAAAAGACAAATTGCGCCGTGCCTGCTACAAATGGGTGCAACAGCCTTTGCAAAAAAGCAGCTCTCCAACTCACTGACTTTTGCAAATAACCCACTTGGCATTACAACATTCGCCGTCGGTACATGAGGTGATTGATTTACACGTACTTTTGGTGACAAATTCGCTCTTTTGAGGCCGACCCATTTCATGTGGCTCGCCAGCCAATGCAGCAGTTTCGGTGGTACGTACCTGTTCGAAGGAGGATTGACTCACAAGTCTCCTCCAGCTACGTTCCGCAGGTGTAAAAGGTGACATTATGAGGCCTTTTCTCCGCCACCCGATGGAAAGGGGGCTATGGTGGACTAGCGTTTACTTCACCCCCAAGTGAATTCTTCTCCAGTGTACAGTCAAACTGTGACCATGGTGGAGTTAGATATCACCCACTAACAAACAGGTTTGCAAAATGTTAGCAATAATTTCTGAAATTCCAAATGTAACCCAGTTTTGGCGTCTTATTGAGGTACTTATATTTAAGTTTTTTTCCTGGGTGGCACAGGTGTGCATCTCTGGTTCCACTTCTAGTTACATCATTTTCAAGGGTGGGGAACAATGGTCACTCTCCGGAACAAGCCCTAGTAGAACCCATTACCGCATAACAGTCTCCACCGTACCCAGCTCAATGGGTTACTAGGTGGACCAGTGCATGGCCGAGCATTTTGCCAACCAGGTTGGAATGCCCCAGTTCATTATATGTGCACATACTTGTTATTGCAGGCAGTAGTACAAAAGTACTGCTTGCTTTTCTTTTTTTCCTTTATCTGCCCTCTGCCTGATTGATCTTTTTCTCAAATAAGATGGATGATGCCCAGACACACTTGGGCCCATGTTATGCAAGTTTTGGGCTTGTAATGGACAATCCCAAAACCTGCATAACAGAACCCAAAGTGTGCATGTGCAAGCAGCATCAGGATGTTTCTGTGCACCATCAGACACATATTGGATGGGCAAAAGGGCAGTCAGTGAAAAAAAAGAACCCGTTTGTACTGCCTGCAATAACAAGTATGTGCACATATAATGTCAGGGTCTTAAAATGTCGCGAAAGTGCCTCTCCTCACCTCTAATAATTAGAGTAGTTTGATAGTACCTTTTTAGGGCATTTTCACCTAATTTCAAAACAACATTTTTTGACTGAAATGTTGCCACTTGATGATCCAAAAAAGTCTAGTGCTACTCATACAAAGGAGGATTTTCATAGAAAGACTGCATCAAAGTTACCAGCTTGTGACGATTTTTTTCCTTAAATCTCCATATTTAGACAATAGGGTCCAACAGGTCACCAAAATACAGCAGGATTTTTTCAAAATTTCTACCTCCCTCTCTGACCCGTAGTCAAAATTTGGTTAATTCCTCTTGTGCATGATCAACATTGTGGCTACAACACAAATTTGGAAAAAAAAATTGCAATCATAAATCCATTTACAAAGGAAGGTAGTTTGTTTGTTTTGTTTGTCCCATT